>Ga0335077_10000616_pt1 | contig 40424 bp, 39 predicted proteins | sample Lox_Sample_31_FD_207151 | JGI IMG/M metagenome (GOLD analysis project Ga0335077, IMG submission 207151) | Soil microbial communities from Loxahatchee National Wildlife Refuge, Florida, United States - Lox_Sample_3.1 | ecosystem: Environmental > Terrestrial > Soil > Wetlands | place: USA... | reverse complement strand
CCGCGGCTGACGCCGGTGACGGCGACGTCGTCCGACCCGATCATGAAGTCGATGTGGATCCGGCTGTCGTTCACGCGCGGCAGGTCGGCCGGGTCGGCCACGGGCATCGCGTAGCCGTCGCCGAGCGCGATGTGGCTGGCCGCGTTCTCGTCGAGCAGCGTGTTGTAGAACGTCCGCCCGAGACGGCCGATCCGGCTCTCGCGGTCGACGAGCGCCACCTCGCCCAGCCGGGAGGCGCCGTCGTCCGTCGCGCACCGGGCTCGCAGCGCCTCTGCGTTCGACTCGGCGTCGATCTCGACTGCGCGCCCGCCTTCGAAGCGGACCCTGAGGCCCCGGACGACCGACCCTCCGACGTCGAGCGGCTTCGTCGCCGAGACGACCCCTTCGGTGCGCTCGGGGTCGGGCGTCGTGAACAGCTCCTCCGTCGGCAGGTTCGGGACGTGCCGGATACCGGTACGGGTCGTCGCGGCGCCGCCCTCCTTCGCGAAGCGCGAGCTCGGGAGGAGGCCGACGGTGAGCTCGGTGCCCGGCCCCTCGAAGCGGAGCGCGTCGAGATCGAGCGCGTCGATCCGTGTGGCGACCTGCCAGATCTCCTCGATCCGCTCCGCCCATGCCGCCCTGGCATCGGGCTCGTCCAGCCGGCACACGTGGGCGATGTCCGTCCAGAGGGCATCGAGGGCGGCTCCGCCTTCGAGGTCCGGATAGACGACGCTCGCCCACGCCTCGGTCGGGAAGGGCGAGATCGTCCATGCGACGGAACGATCGGTCACGAGCGTGAAGGTCTCTGCGAGCGTCGGCAGCCGGTCACGTCCGGCCCGCGCCGGGTCGATTCCGTCGAGCAGGCCGGGCGGGACGAGCGGGACGAGGACGATGCGCGCCGCGTCGAGCTCGCCGAGGTCGAGCACGCGGCGTCCGAGCCACGGCGGGACCCAGTCGAGCGAGTCCGGGTCCGCTGTCTCCACCCGGATCCGCTTCACGAGCGGGTCGAAGTAGGAGACGTCGACGTAACGGGCGGCGCGCGCGTACGCGCGCTCGGCGATGCGGAGCACGAGCGGCCGCGCCTCGGGCAGCGCCTCGATCGCCACGACCTGGTCCTGCTGGACGTTCGCTCCGAAGGAGACGATCAGGTCGGCGTAGCGGTCGAGAAGCTCCGGGTCCACGGCGGCCCACCCTAACGAGCGACCGTCGTCCGCGGCCGGAGGTATGGTGTTCGCGACACGCACCCCTTTAAGCCGGTCCAGCGAGGCCGGAAAGGAGTCGGATGAGTACGCACGCCCCCACGCAGGGCAAAGTTCTGCTCGACGCGGAAGCGCTGGCGAGGACCCTTTCGAGAATCGCCCACGAGATCATCGAGGGCAACCCTTCGCTCACCGAGGTCGCGCTCGTCGGGATCCAGACCCGCGGCGTCCCGCTCGCACAGCGGCTCGCGCGGCTGATGGAGGAGCGCACGGGGCACGTGCCCGAACTCGGCGCGGTCGACATCACCTTCTACCGCGACGACGTCACGGTTCGGGGCGGCGAGGCGCCGCTCGCCCCGCAGCCGCTCGTCCGCGCCACGCAGCTCGACTTCCCGCTCGACGGGCGCACCGTCGTCCTCGTCGACGACGTCCTCTACACGGGGCGCACGATCCGCGCCGCGATCGAGGCGCTCTTCGACTACGGCCGGCCCGCCCGCGTCCAGCTCGCCGTCCTCGTCGACCGCGGCCACCGCGAGCTGCCGATCCGTCCTGACTACGTCGGGAAGAACCTGCCGACCTCGCGCGGCGAGCGCATCCAGGTGCAGCTCGTCGAGGTGGACGAGGTCGACGCCGTCCTGCTCGTCTCGACTCCGGAGGAGGAGAACCGGTGACCAGCATCCGCCTCGTCAAAGACGATCTGCGCCCGCCCGGAGCGCCGCCGAAGCGGCATCTCCTCTCGGTCGCCGACCTCACGCGCGACGACGTCGAGCGGCTGCTCGGCACCGCGCGGACGTTCGCGGCCTCGCTCGAGCGGCACGTGAAGAAGCTCCCGACCCTCAAGGGCCATCTCGTCGTCAACCTCTTCTACGAGTCGTCGACGCGGACGTCCTCGAGCTTCGAGCTCGCGGCGAAGCGGCTCTCGGCCGACACGCTCACGGTGAAGTCCGCCGGCTCGTCGGTGGACAAGGGCGAGTCGCTGAAGGACACGGCGCTCACGCTCGGCGCCTACGACCCGGATGTGATCGTGATCCGCCACCCGCAGATCGGCGCGCCGCAGCTCGTGGCGCGCGTGACCGACGCGCACGTCGTCAACGCCGGCGACGGCAAGCACCAGCATCCGACGCAGGCGCTGCTCGACCTCTACACGCTCCAGGAGGAGCTCGGCCGGCTCGAGGGCCTGCACGTCGCGATCGTCGGCGACGTCCTCCACTCGCGTGTCGCGCGCTCGCTGCTGCAGGCGTTCGCGCTCGTCGGGATCCGGACGACGCTCGTCGGCCCGCCGGCGCTCCTGCCGCGCGAGCTGCCGACCGAGGCGACGACCGACATCGGCGCGATCGCGGACGCCGACGTCGTCTACGTCCTCCGCATGCAGAACGAGCGGATGCAGCCCGGCGCGAACTACGTCCCGAGCCTGCGCGAGTACTCGGCGCGGTGGGGTATCACGCCCGAGCGGCTCCGGCCGGGGCAGCGGGTGATGCACCCCGGGCCGATGAACCGGGGCGTCGAGATCGACCCGCGCGTGGCCGACTCGCCGCAGTCGCTCGTGACGAACGAGGTGCGCTCGGGACTCGTTGTCCGCATGGCGGTCCTCTACGACGTCCTCACCGGCGGGCCTGTCGGCGTCAGGGCGCTCGCGGCCGCGGAGGTGGCGTGATGGCCGACATGCTCTGGCAGCGGGAGCTTCCGGGCGCGAGCCTCGTCGTACGCGGCGCGCGCGTCGTCGATCCCGCGGAGGGAATCGACGCGCGGCTCGAGGTCCGGATCGACGACGGGACGATCGTCGCCGTCGCCGAGCGGGTCGACGCGAACGAGCACCGGGTGGTCGAGGCGGACGGACTCGTCCTCGCGCCCGCCTTCGTCGACCCGCACGTCCACCTGCGCACGCCGGGCCGCGAGGACGAGGAGACCATCGCGAGCGGGACGGCGGCGGCGGCCGCCGGCGGCTACTGCGCGATTCTCGCGATGCCGAACACCGAGCCGGTCGTCGACACCGCGGCCACGCTCGGCTCGCTCGTCGAGGCGGCGCGGCGCGAGGCCGAGGTGCCGGTCGGCTTCCTCGGAGCGATCACGCGCGGCCAGCAGGGCGAGGAGCTCACCGAGATGGCGGAGCTGACCGACGCGGGCGCGGTCGCCTTCTCCGACGACGGCGTGCCCGTGGCGTCGGCCGGGCTGATGCGGCGGGCGCTCCAGTACGCGACGATCACCGGCCGGCCGCTCGCGCTCCACTGCGAGGAGCCGACGCTCTCGCACGGCGGGCACGTCCACGAGGGCCGCGTCGCCGCCGAGCTCGGCTTCGCCGGCTATCCCTCGGTCGCCGAGTCGGTCGCGGTCGAGCGCGACCTCTCGCTCGCCGGCTACGAGCACGGGCGCGTCCACGTCCTCCATCTCTCCGCGGCCGAGTCGGTCGAGGCACTGCGGCGGGCGCGGGAGGCGGGGGTGGCGGCGACCGGCGAGGCGACGCCCCACCACCTCGTCCTGACCGACGACGCCGTCCGCTCGCTCGACCCGAACGTGAAGATGAATCCGCCGCTCCGCGCGGAGCGCGACCGGCTCGCGCTGCTCGAGGCGGTCAAGGACGGCACGATCGAGGCGATCGCGACCGACCATGCGCCGCACGCGGAGCACGAGAAGGACGTCCCGTTCGAGGCGGCGCCGTTCGGCGTCACCGGCCTCGAGACGGCGTTCGCCGCCCTCTACACGCATCTCGTCGAGCCGGGGCTGCTGCCGCTCGCGACGCTGCTCGAGCGGATGTCGGCCGGCCCGGCGCGGATCTTCGGGCTCGAGCGGCCTCGCGTCGCCGCGGGTGCGCGCGCGAACCTCGTCCTGCTCGATCTCGACCGCGAGTGGCGGGTCGGCGAGCAGCCGTTCCGCTCGCGCTCGGGGAACTCCTGGCTGCTCGGCTCGACCCTGCGCGGCGCGGTGCGGATGACGCTCGCCGGCGGCGCGGTGGTCCACGAGTGATCGCGGCTGTCCCAGAGCTCGACGCCGCAGCCGCGGCGTACGCCGAGGAGCTCGCGACGCGGTTGCGGAGGACGCTCTCCGACGCGCTGCTCGGCGTCTGGCTCGTCGGCTCCGGCGGGCGCGGCGACTACGTGCCCGGGCGGAGCGACCTCGACGTCGTCGCGGCGGTCGGCCGTTCGCTCAGCCGCGCCGAGAAGGACGCGGTCGTCGCCTGCTGCCGGCACGACGCGCTCCCCTGCCCCGCCAACGAGTCGCGCGTCCACGAGCTCCTGCAGCGCGCGGCAGAGGAGCTCGCGTGACCGGCTACCTCGCGCTCGCGGACGGGACCGTCTTCCACGGGGAGTCCGTGGGCGTCGACGGCTACGCGCTCGGCGAGGCGGTCTTCACGACCGGCATGGCCGGCTACCAGGAGTCGGTCACCGACCCGAGCTTCGAGGACCAGCTCGTCTGCTTCACCGCGCCGATGGTCGGCAACTACGGCGTCGCGCCCGACCGCGATGAGTCGGCGCGGACGCACGCGCGCGCGGTGCTGATGCGAGAGGCGCGCGGGCCGGACTGGACGGACTGGCTGCGCGAGCATGGCGTCGTCGCGCTCACCGGGATCGACACGCGCAGCCTCGTCCTCCAGCTGCGCCGGGCGGGATCGGCGCCGGGGATCGCCGTTGCGGCCGGCCTGCCGGTCGAGGAGGCGGTCGCGCTCGCCGCCGCACAGCCGCGGATGGAAGGACGCGCGCTCGTCGCCGGCGTCTCGGCGGACGCGCCGTTCGAGTACGCCCGGGAGGGACGGGTGCGCGTCGCCGTGGTCGACTACGGGGTCAAGAACTCGGTGCTGCGCCGGCTCGCGAAGGCGGGGGCGGCGGTCACCGTGTACCCGCACGACGTCGACGCCGGCGAGCTCGCAGGCTACGACGGCGTTCTGCTCTCGCCCGGACCGGGCGATCCCGAGCCGCTCGCCGCGCAGGCGAAGACGGTCGCCGAGCTGCTCGGCCGCACGCGCATCCTCGGCATCTGCCTCGGCCATCAGCTGCTCGCGCTCGCGACCGGCCACGACACGTACAAGCTGCCGTTCGGCCATCGCGGGGCGAACCATCCGGTGCTCGAGCGCGCGAGCGGGTGCGTCCTCGTGACGAGCCAGAACCACGGCTTCGCCGTCCGCCCGAGCGATGCGGCCGAGGCGTCCCACGTCTCGCTCTACGACGGGACGGTCGAGGGCCTCGACCTGCCGGCCGAGCGTGCCCGCTCGCTCCAGTTCCACCCCGAGGCCGGCCCCGGCCCGCACGACGCCTGGCCGCTGCTGGAAGGCTGGGTGAACGAGCTTGCCGCGTAGAGACGACCTCGAGTCGATCTGCATCGTCGGCTCGGGCCCGATCGTGATCGGCCAGGCGGCGGAGTTCGACTACGCGGGCTGCCAGGCGCTGAAGGTCCTGCGCGAGGACGGCTTCCGGACGATCGTCGTCAACTCGAACCCGGCGACGATCATGACCGACCCCGGCTTCGCCGACCGGACGTACCTCGAGCCGCTCGACGTCGACGCGGTGGCCGAGGTGCTGCGCCTCGAGCGGCCCGACGCGCTGCTGCCGACGATGGGCGGCCAGACGGCGCTCAACCTCGCACGCGAGCTCGCGACCGCGGGCGTGCTCGACGAGCTGGGCATCGAGCTGATCGGCGCCCGGCTCGACGCGATCGAGCGGGCGGAGGACCGGCTGAAGTTCAAGGAAGCGGTGGAATCCTGCGGCCTGCGCGTTCCGCGCTCGACGGTCGTCACCTCGCTCGACGAGCTCGAGGGCCTGCAGACGCCCGCGGTCGTACGGCCCGCATTCACGCTCGGCGGCCACGGGGGCGGCTTCGCGAACACGGCGGAGGAGCTCGCTCGCCAGGTCGAGCGCGGCCTGCGCGAGAGTCCAATCGGCCAGGTCCTCGTCGAGGAGTCGGTGCGGGGCTGGGACGAGTTCGAGCTCGAGGTCGTCCGCGACCGGCGCGACAACGTCGTGATCGTCTGCTCGATCGAGAACCTCGACCCGATGGGCGTCCACACCGGCGACTCGGTGACCGTCGCGCCGCAGATGACGCTCTCGGACGGCGCGTACCAGGAGCTGCGCGACGCCGCGGCGGCGGTCATCCGCGCGGTCGGCGTCGACACGGGAGGCTCGAACATCCAGTTCGCGCGCAGCCGGGAGACCGGTGACGTGCGCGTGATCGAGATGAATCCGCGCGTCTCCCGCTCGTCCGCGCTCGCCTCGAAGGCGACCGGCTACCCGATCGCGAAGGTCGCCGCGAAGCTCGCGGTCGGCTACACGCTCGACGAGATCCCGAACGACCTGACCGGGACGACACCGGCGAGCTTCGAGCCGACGCTCGACTACGTCGTCGTAAAGTTCCCGCGTTTCGCCTTCGAGAAGTTCCCCGGCGCCGATCGCACCCTCGGGACGCAGATGAAGTCGGTGGGCGAGACGATGGGCATCGGCCGGACGTTCGCCGAGGCGTTCCTCAAGGCGTTCCGCTCCCGCGAGCTCGACGCGGGCGCCGCGACGCCCTGGCAGACGCTCGCCGACGTGCCCGGCGACGTCCACCCGTTCTTCGGGCGCGAGCTGGCGCGGATCGCGGAGGCGCTCGGCGCGGTCGGCGATCTCGACTCGCTCGTCGCCGGAGACTGGCTGCGCCTGAAGCGCGCCGGCCTCTCCGACGCCCAGATCGCGGAGGCGGCCGGCGTGCCGGAGGCGACGGTCCGGCAGCGGCGCCGCGACTGCGGCGTCCGTCCCGCGTACCGGCGCGTCGACTCCTGCGCCGGCGAGGTCGAGGCGGCCTCGAACTACTGCTACTCGACGTGGGGCGAGGCCGACGAGGCTCCGCCCTCCGGCGCCCGCCCGCGCGTCGTCATCCTCGGCTCGGGCCCGAACCGGATCGGACAGGGGATCGAGTTCGACTACTGCTGCGTCCACGCCGTCACGACGTACCGCGAGCTCGGCTACGAGGCGGTGATGGTCAACTGCAACCCCGAGACGGTCTCGACCGACTACGACACGAGCGACCGGCTGTACTTCGAGCCGCTCGACGCCGAGTCGGTACTCGCGATCTGCGAGCGCGAGCGGCCGGACGGCGTCGTGATCCAGTTCGGCGGCCAGACGCCGCTCAAGCTCGCACGCGCGATCGAGGACGCGGGCTGGCGGATCCTCGGGACGCCGTTCGACGCAGTCGATCTCGCCGAGGATCGCGAGCGCTTCGCCGGCCTCCTGCGCGCGCACGGGCTGCGCTCGCCGGAGTGGGGGATCGCATCGTCCGAGGGCGAGGCGGTTGCGATCGCCGAGGAGATCGGCTACCCGGTGCTCGTCCGGCCTTCGTACGTCCTCGGTGGCCGCGCGATGCGCGTCTGCTACTCGGCCGACGAGGTGAGCGAGATGCCTGCCTTCGACCGCGTCCTCGTCGACCGTTTCGTCGAGCACGCGGTCGAGGTCGACGTCGACGCGCTCTGCGACGGCGTCGACACGTACGTCGCGGCGGTCATGCAGCACGTCGAGGAGGCGGGCGTCCACTCCGGCGACTCCGCCTGCGTCCTTCCCGCGCCGAGCCTCTCGTTCGCGGAGGCGCAGGAGATCTCGCGCGTCGTCAAGCTCCTCGGCCGCGCCCTCGGCGTCGTCGGGCTGCTCAACGTCCAGCTCGCGGTGACGGGCGACGGCTCGATCTACGTGCTCGAGGCGAACCCGCGCGCCTCGCGGACGGTGCCGTTCGTGAGCAAGGCGACCGGCGTCGAGCTCGTCCGCGCAGCCTGCCGCCTCGCGCTCGGCGAGCGGCTCGGCGAGCTCGCGCTGCCGCCGGAGCGGCCGCCGCGGCAGTGGAGCGTCAAGGCGGCGGTGCTCCCGTTCGCGCGCTTCCCCGGCAGCGACCCCGTGCTCGGCCCCGAGATGCGCTCGACCGGAGAGGTGATGGCGAGCGCCGGCGACCTCTCGACCGCGCTCGACAAGGCCGAGCGGGCCGCCGGGCGCCGGCTGCCGCGGACGGGCTCCGTGTTCATCTCCATCCGCGAGCCCGACCACCAGCAGGCGGTGCCGATCGCCGCGACCCTCGTCGGCCTCGGCTTCGAGCTCTATGCGACCGAGGGGACGGCCGCAACGCTCGCCGCGGCGGGAATCGCGGTCGAGCCGGTGCGCAAGCTGAGCGAGTCGACGGACGGCGAGCCGACCGTGATCGACCTGATCCGGCGCGGCCGCTGCGACCTCGTCGTCAACATCCCCGACGGTCGCAACGCGCGCTCCGACGGCTACGCGATCCGCGAAGCCGCGCTCGCGCGCCGGGTGCCCTGCATCACGACGCTCTCGGGCGCCGCGGCGGCCGTGCACGCGATCGCGAACGCGCGCGCCGAGCAGGCGCTCTCCCTGCAGGAACGGATCGATGTCGAGCGTGCCGCAGCCCAGCCGGCGTAGCAGGAGCAGGGTCGCCGGCTCGGAGCGCGTGGGGCCGTACACGCTGCTGCGGCTCGAGCGAGGCGCGCTCGATCCCGGCGTGCCCGGCCAGTTCTTCATGCTCGAGGCGCCGGGGCGCTTGCTGCCGCGGCCGTTCTCGCTCTGCCTCGCGCCGCCCGGCGAGCTCGCGTTCCTCGTCGATCCGATCGGGCCGGGAACCGAAGCCCTCTGCGCCCTCGAGCGCGGCGACGACATCGCGGTGCTCGGCCCGCTCGGGAGCGGCTACCGGCTCGACGTCGAGCGGCCGCTGCTCGTCGCCGGCGGGATCGGGATCGCGCCGCTCCCGTACCTGCGCGAGCGGCTGGGCGGCGGCACGCCGGTTCTCCTGGGCTTCCGCAGCGCGGCGCATGCCGAGGCGGCCGAGCTCCTGCCCGGCGCGCAGGTCGCCATCGGCCCCGAGCTCGTGACCGACCTCGTTCCCGACGGCTACGACGTCCTCGCCTGCGGGCCCGAGCCGATGCTGCACGTCGTCGCCGAGCGCTGGCCCGACTCGCAGCTCGCGTGGGAGGCGCCGATGGCGTGCGGGTACGGCGCCTGCTACGGCTGCGTCGTCGAGATCGACGGCGCTCTGAAGCGCCTCTGCCTCGAAGGGCCCGTGCTCGACGCGGCGCGCGTGCGCAAGTTGCAATTTGCAACTAGCCGGGGCGGGGTGGCGGCATGAGGCTGCTGAACGCGAGCGGCTGCCTCGATGCGCTGGCGGCGCCGCAGGTGGCACGGGAGCTCGACGGCTTCGTCACGAAGACGGTGACGCCGCTGCCGCGCGAGGGGAGCGCGCCGCCGCGGATCGCGGAGACCGCGCACGGCATGCTCAACTCGATCGGTCTCGCGAATCCGGGCCGCGAGCGATTCCTCGCCGACCACCTGCCGCGGCTGCGCGAGCTCGGCGTCCCGCTCTGGGTCTCGGTCGGCGGGTTCTGCGCCGAGGACTATGCGGAGACGTGCGCCGCGCTCGGCGACGTGGAGGCGGTCGAGCTCAACCTTTCCTGCCCGAACGTCGACGAGGCGGCCGACTCGGCCGCGGAGATCGTCGCCGCCTGTCGCGCGGCGACGCGCCTGCCGCTGTACGCGAAGCTCTCCGCTGCCCACCCGGACGTCGCCGAGGTCGCGCGAGCCGTCGCCGCCGCAGGAGCGGACGGCCTCTCGCTGATCAACACGTTGCGCGGGCTCGCGCTCGACCGGGGCCTCCGTCCGGTGCTCGCGCGCGGCAGCGGCGGGCTCTCGGGCCCCTCGCTCAAGCCGGTCGCGCTCCACGCCGTCGCGGCCTGCCACGCCGCCACCGGGCTGCCGATCATCGGCATGGGCGGGATCACGACGGGCCGCGACGCGCTCGAGTTCCTCGCCTGTGGTGCGCGCGACGTCGCGCTCGGAACGGTTCTCTTCTCCGATCCGTCCGCGCCCGGCCGCGTGCGCGCCGAGCTCGACGCAGCGTGCGCGGAGGCAGGCGTTGTCTCGTCGGACGACGCGACCGGGATTGCAAAAAGCCCGGAAAACTCGCGAAAAGTCCCCGCTTGAAGCTCGCGGGCACCTTGGTAAGATCGGCGCCTCGTGTCTCCCGCCAAGACGCAGGCGCACGCTCCGCTGCGCTCCCTCGACCAACGCATGGACGCGCTGAAGCGCGCCAACGACGTGCGCGTGAAGCGCGCCAAGCTCAAGAAGGACCTCAAGGACGGCCGGGTCCGGATCGAGCAGATCCTCGGCAACCCGCCCGAGTACGTCTCGACGGCGAAGGTGATCGACATCCTCATGGCGGTGCCGAAGTTCGGCCGCGTGAAGGCGGCCCGCTTCCTCAACACGTGCCGGATCAGCCAGTCGAAGACGGTAGGCGGCCTCTCCGACCGCCAGCGCACGGAGCTGATTGGCCTCTTCAAGCGGTAGCCCGACCCTGCCGGTCATCGTCATCACCGGCCAGTCAGGGGCCGGCAAGGGGACGCTGATCAAGCGGTTGCTCGAGCAGTTCCCGCAGCTCGAGCTCGCGGTCTCGGCCACCACGAGGGCGCAGCGCCCGGGCGAGGAGGACGGCGTCCACTACTACTTCATCTCGGCGGAGGAGTTCGACCGCCGCCTCGCCGCCGGCGAGTTTCTCGAGTACCACGAGTTCTCCTGGGGCCAGCGGTCGGGGACGCTCGTCTCCGAGATCGAGCGGGTCGCCCGCGACGGGAAGGTCTGCGTCCTCGAGCTCGAGACGGAGGGCGCGCTCACCGTCGGCGACAGGGTGCCGGAGGCGGTGACGATCTTCGTCACCGCGCCCCTGCCCGAGCTGCAGCGTCGGCTGCGGGAGCGGGCGACCGAGAGCGCAGGCGAGATCGGCGAGCGGCTCGAGGTGGCGCGGGAGCAACTCGCCGTCGCCGACCGCTTCGATCACGTGATCGAGAACCGCGACCTCGACGCGGCGTCGGCGGAGCTCGCGGGCATCGTCGGCGGCCTGCTCGCCCCGGCAGCTACCATGCCGCGGCGATGATCCATCCCCGTGTCGACGAACTCCTCGGCCATGTCGATTCCCGGTACGCCCTCGTGATCGTGGCGGCGAAGCGCGCGCGGCAGATCAACAACTACCACCACCAGCTCGGCGAGGGCACGTTCGGCGACAACCTGCCGCCGCTCGTCGAGAGCCGGTCGAAGAACTATCTGACCATGTCCCTCGAAGAGGTCTCCGAGGGCATGCTCGAGTACGAATACACCTCGTAAGCGCGAATAGCGGGCATCATGTGGAGATGGCCCGCGTCCTCCTCGGAGTGACGGGAGGGATCGCCGCCTACAAGGCGTGCGAGCTGTGCCGCCTCCTCGTCAAGGACGGCCACGACGTGGTCCCGCTCCTCACGCCGGGCGCCGAGCTCTTCGTCGGCCCAGACACCTTCCGCGCGCTCGCACGCCGGCCGCCCGGGGACGACGTCTATCTCCACCTGACGCGCGCCGATCTGCTCGTCGTCGCGCCCTGCACGGCGAACACGCTCGCGAAGCTCGCGCACGGGCTCGCCGACAACGTCCTCACCGAAGCGGCGCTCGCGCACCGGGGCCCCGTGCTCGTCGCGCCGGCGATGAACCCGCGCATGTGGTCGCACCCGGCGACGCGCGCCAACGCCGAGGCGCTCCGTGCGCGCGGGGTCGCGTTCGTCGGCCCTGACGAAGGGGAGACGGCCGAGGGCGAGCTCGGCGTGGGGCGGATGGCGGAGCCGGAGGACGTCCTCGCCGCCGCGCTCGACGTGCTCTACGGCCGCAGCCGGCTGCGCGGCCGGCGCGTTCTCGTCTCCGCCGGCGGGACGCGGGAGCCGCTCGACGCCGTCCGCTACGTCGGCAACCGCTCGTCGGGACGGATGGGAGTCGCGCTCGCGGAGGAGGCGCGGCGGCGCGGCGCCCGCGTCACGCTCCTGGCCGCGAACCTCGCAGTCGCGGCGCCCGCCGGTGTTGACGTGGTCGAGACGCCGACCGCCGCCGACCTCGAGCGGGAAGCGCTCGCGCGCGCCGCCGAGGCCGACGTCGTCGTGATGGCCGCTGCGGTCGCGGACTACCGTCCCCTCTCCGCGCCCGCCGCCAAGCGGCCGAAGGAGTCGGCCGCGTGGACGCTCGAGCTCGAGCCGACCGCCGATGTCCTGACCCGCCTCGGCGCGGGCCGCCGGGAGGGGCAGCTCCTCGTCGGCTTCGCCGCCGAGCACGGCGAAGGCGGGCTCGAGCGGGCGCGGGAGAAGCTCGCGCACAAGGGCGCCGACCTCTTCGTCTACAACGACGTGTCGCGGGGGGACATCGGCTTCGACGCGATCGACAACGAAGTGACGCTCGTCACCGCCGGGGAGCAGCGCGCGGTCGCGAAGGCGCTGAAGGAGGAGATCGCGGCAGCGATCCTCGACGAGGTCGAGCAACTCATCGCTCGGGCAGATGGCTGAGCGGGCGGTCGCGCCGGATCCCGCCGAGCTCGTCGCCGACATCGCCGGGAACCTCGGGCGCGTCGTCCGGGCGCCGGAGGAGACGCTGCGGCTCGTCGTCCTCTGCCTCGTGGCGGAGGGACACGCGATCGTGGAGGACTTTCCCGGCGTCGGCAAGACGATGCTCGCGAAGGCGCTCGCGCGCTCCGTCGACTGCCGCTTCTCGCGGCTCCAGTTCACGCCCGACCTCCTCCCGTCGGACGTCACCGGCGTCAACGTCTTCAACCAGCAGCGCAACGAGTTCGAGTTCCGGCCGGGCCCGGTCTTCGCGAACCTCCTCCTCGTCGACGAGGTCAACCGTGCGTCGCCGAAGACGCAGGCTGCGCTGCTCGAGTGCATGGAGGAGCGGCAGGTGACGGTCGACGGCGTCACATACCCGCTCGAGCCGCCGTTCATGGTGATCGCGACGCAGAACCCGATCGAGTACGAGGGCACGTATCCGCTGCCCGAGGCGCAGCTCGACCGCTTCACGATGCGGTTCTCGCTCGGCTACCCGCCGCCGGCGGAGGAGGCGCGGATGCTCGACGAGCAGACGACGGAGCGACCTCTCGACTCGCTCGCGCCGGTGGCCGGAGCCGCCGACGTGCACCGGCTCGCGGCCGCCGCCCGAGGCGTGTTCGTCGAGGACAGCCTCGGACGGTACGTCGTCACGCTGCTCCGCCAGACGCGCGTGGACTCGCGGCTCTACCTCGGCGCGAGCCCGCGCGCGGGGATCGCGCTGCTTCGCGTCGCCAAGGCGCGCGCCCTCGCCGAAGGCCGTGACTTCCTCGTCCCCGACGACGTGAAGGCCGTCGCCGCGCCCGTGCTCGGGCACCGCCTGATCCTCGCGCCGGAGGCACGCTCGACCGGGCTCACAGCCGCCGAGATCGTCGAGGAGGCGCTGGCGCGGACGCCCGCTCCCGTATGACCCGGCGCGGGACGACCTCCCGCGGCTGGGCGACGCTGGCCCTCGGTGCGCTGTGCCTCGTCGTCGCCATCGTCTTCGGCTCACACGCGCTCTACCCGCTCGGCTTCGGCCTCGTTCTCGTCGTCCTCATGGCACGCGCCTGGCTGGGGCTCGCTCTCCGCCGCCCGCACGTGCGGCGGCGGCGCCCCGTCCAGGACCTGACCGAGGGCGACGACGCCCATGTCGAGCTGCTCGTCGACTCCGGCTCCGTCGTCCCGCTGCCGGCTGCGCTCGCCGAGGAGCTGCCGGGCAACCTGGGCACGCGGACGGTCGAGCTTCGTCGCGCCGGCGCAGGGAGCTACTGGGCCGAGTACGTGCTCCACGGCGTTCCCCGGGGGCGGCACGCGTTCGCCCCCGTGCGGATCTCGGTCGCCGACCCGTTCGGGCTCGCCGAGGGCAGCGCGACGCTGCGGGAGGAGGACGCGCTCGTCGTCTACCCGCGGCTCACCGATCTCGGGCGGCTCTTCTTCGACGGCGGCGGCGTGGCCGGCGACGGCCGCAGGCTCCTGCTTCGCCGTCCCGCGGGCTTCGAGCTGCACAGCGTCCGCGAGCACCAGCAGGGCGAGTCGCTGCGGCGGGTCCACTGGCCCTCGACCGCGCACCGCGGCGCGCTCATGGTGAAGGAGCTCCACGATGCGCCCCGCGACGAGCTCGTCGTCGTGCTCGACGGCGACTCCTCCGGACCTGCGGGCGCGCTGCCGGACCCCGCCTTCGACGCCGCCGTTCGCGCGGCCGGCTCGATCGTGCTCGCGCAGGCGCGCCGCGGCCGCCGCTGCGTCCTCGCGCTCAACAGCCGCCGGCGCGAGACGCAGGCGGTGATGTCGGAGGGGCCGGAGTGGCACCGCTGCCTCGAGCTGCTCGCGGCGGCCGAGCCCGACGCACGCCTCCCGGTCACCGCCCTGCTCGCCGCCGGGGCAGGGGCGGCCGGCCGCGCGCTGCAGCTCGTCGTGGTGACGATGCGGATCACGCCGGAGCTGGCCCACCGGCTCATCGAACGGATGCTCTCGCGGCGGCCGTCGGCGCTCGTCCACGTCGATGCCGCGAGCTTCGCGGGGCGCGCCCCCAGCCGCGAGCCCGGACTACTCCGACTGGCAGCGGCCGGCGTTCCGGTTGCAGTCGTGCGGCAGGGAGACGACCTCGCCGAGGTGCTCGCGGGCCGTCCGGCGGTGGAGGCGGCCCGTGCGTAGCGCCGTCCGGACGTGCGCCGCCGCCGCGCCCGGCGCCGCCGTGATCGCCTTCGCTTGGCTGCGCCTCGAGCGGCCGGAGAGCGGGCTGTGGCGGGGTGCGGCGCTTGCCGGTCTCGCGGTGGCCGTGGGCCTCGTCCCGCGCGCGTGGTGGCGCGCCGCCGCTGGCGCTTCGGCCACGGTCTTCGCCGTCTGGGTCGCGTTCGGCGTCTCGCTCCTGCCGCCGAGCCCGCTCGACCCAGGCGCGGGATTCGGCCTCGGCGCTCCGTTCCATGCCGCGTGGGAGCGGTTCGTGAACGGCTTTCTCGCCTTCTACTCGGTCCCGCTGCCGTTCGACGCCGGGCTCCACGCCGGGATGGAAAGCGTCGTGCTCGGAGCGGTCTTCGCATTCGTCCTCCTGCTCGTGGTCCTCGCAGCCGCGCGCCGGACGCTCGCCGCGGCCGTCGTGCTCGTGGTGGGCGCGGGCTGGCCTGCGACGCTGTTCGACCCGGCCCGCGGCGTCGTGGTCGGAACGGCCATCCTCGTCGCCGGGCTCGCGCTCCTGGCCGGGCTCGGCGCCCGGCGCGTCCCGCTGCTCGCGGCTCCCGCCTCGGTTGCGGTGGCGCTCGTAGCCCTGGGGATCGGCTCGGCGACGGCGGCGGGCCGCGCCCTCGTTCACTGGGAGTCGTGGGATCCGGCCGGCGCGCCGGCGACCCCGGTCGACCTGTCCTTCGTCTGGGACGCGCAGTACCTCGGCCTCGACTGGCCCAAGAAGCAGACCGTCGTGCTCGAGGTGCGGACGCGGCGGCGGCCGCGCTATCTGCGCGTGGCGGTCCTCGACGACTTCTCCGAGGACGCGTGGAGGCTCGGCGCGGCCCGGCCCGCCGACGCGCTCGAGCCGCCGGCGGCGGTCCGGCCGCGGAACGAGACGCCGGAGCACGTCACCGTCGAGGCGCTGGCGGGAACGAGGCTCGCCGGCGGCAGCATCCCGATCCGCTTCACGGCCGGCACCGCGCTCCTCGACGCACCCGCGAGCGGCTTCGCGCTCGTGCCCTTCGGCCTGACGCCCGGCTTCCGCTACACGGCCTGGAGCTGGACGCCGCAGGTCTCGGCTGCCGAGCTTCGGTCGTCCCCGCCGGACTACCCCGCGGAGCTCGTCACCGGCGGGATGCTCGGGGTCGGCGACGGGCTGAGCGCGCCCGGGTTCGGCGCACCGGAGCGGGCGGCCCGGCTCGGACGGCTCTTCGCGCGGAACCGGGCGCTCGACCCGTACCGGCCGCTCGCTCGTCTCGCCGAGCAGGTGGGCGGACGCGCGGGGACCCCGTACGGCGCCGTCGTCGACCTCGAGCGCTGGTTCCGCGTCACGGGCGGCTTCGGCTACTCCGACCACCCGCCGGTGATCGACCCGCCGCTGGTCGGGTTCGTGACCCGGACGCGCGCCGGCTACTGCCAGTACTTCGCAGGCGCGATGGCACTGATGTTGCGCTACCTCGGAGTTCCCGCACGCGTAGCGGTGGGCTTCTCGGGTGGGACGTACGACGCGAAGAACGGCGTCTGGGACGTCACCGACCACGACGCTCACGCCTGGGTCGAGGCGTGGTTCAGGGGCTACGGCTGGCTGCCGTTCGATCCCACGCCGGCCGTGCCAGGCTCGGCGCTCGCCCAGAGCCTGCCCGTCTCGTCCGCATCGCCAGCGACCCCGGGGGTCTCCGGACGGCTGCCGCGCGGTGGGACCGCCACGCCGCGCACGGGGAAGACGACGCGCAACGCCGCCCCCGCGCTCGGGCGCCACGGCCTCGGCCGGGCGGCCGCCGGCGGGGGAGGGCCGGAGCCGGCGCCTGGCGTGGGGGCGCCGCTCGTTCTCGTGATCCTGCTCGCCGTCGTGGGGGCGATCGTGGGAGGCATCGCCGCGACGAAGCTCGCCGTGAAGCTCCCGGGGCGCCGTGCGGGCGATCCGCGGCGGGTGGCGGCCGCGTGCCGCGAGGAGCTCGTGGCCTTCCTGGTCGACCAGCAGCTCGACGCGGCCGGCGGCGCGACGTTGCAGGAGCTCGGTCAGGTCGCGCGGCGGCATCTTGCGATCGAGCCGGAGGCGTTCGTCGCGGCGGCCACCGTCGCCCGCTTCGCGCCGGCCGAGCGCGCGGGGCCGGCCGCTCGCGAGGCGAGACGCGAGCTCCGCGCCCTGCTCGCCGACGCGCGCCGCTCGCTTAGCCGGCGCGAGCGCTTCCTCGGCCTGCTCTCCCTGCGCTCGCTCCTCGGCGCACGCGCAACGGTTGACGCGTCCGCTTCACTGGAAGGAGCGGGGTCATGAGCGAGAGCACCTACACCCTCTTCCAGCTCGGCCGGCGGCACCTCCGCGACGGGATGGCCGCGCAGGCCACCGTCCCGCTCGAGAAGGCGAAGCGGCGCGAGCCGGACAAGGCCTCGATCCGCGAGGCCCTCGGCATCGCGTACTTCCGGCTCCGGCGCTGGAGCGAGGCGGAGGCGGAGTTCCGGAAGCTGCTCGATATCTCGCCGGTCAACGACTACGCGCACTACGCGCTCGGCCGCTGCCTCGAGAAGCAGGGTCGCGACGCCGAGGCGAACGGCCACTACAAGCTTGCGAGCTCCCTCCGGCCGGCCTCGGAGCAGTACCGCGCCCGCATTCTCGATCTCGAATAGCGTCCGTCGCGTGAGGGCGGTCGTGCAGCGCGTCTCGCGGGCGAAGGCGACGCCCGGCGGGTCGATCGGGCTCGGTCTCTGCATCCTGCTCGGCGTCGCGCGCGGCGACGGGGAAGCGGAGGGCGCGCGGCTCGCGGGCAAGATCGCGCGGCTGCGGATCTTCCCCGACGATGCCGGCCGCTTCGACCGTTCGCTCCTCGACACCGGCGGAGCGGCGCTCGTGGTCTCCCAGTTCACGCTCCTCGCCGACACGGCGAAGGGCAACCGTCCGACGCTCCTCGAGGCGGCGCCGCCGGAGCAGGCGGAGCCGCTGTACGAGCACTTCTGCGCCGAGCTTCGCGCGCTCGGGGCTCAGGTCGAGACCGGAGTCTTCGGGGCTCGGATGGAGGTCGAGCTCGTGAACGACGGTCCGGTCACGATCGTGCTCGACTGACGCTGCTACACTCCTGTCACCACATTTCACCGCTTCGGAGAAATGGGCCTGCGGGCCCATTTTTTGTGACGGAGACAAGAGATGCCGACGACGTACGAGAGAGAACGCGAGCTGCAGAGCGAGATCGTCCCGCGGGTCGAGCGCGACCTGCCGGGCGTCGACGTGCTCGCGGTCGAGCTGCAGAGCCCCGACCACTTCACCGTCTACGTCGACCATCCGGCGGGCGTCGACCACGCGCTCTGCGAGCGCGTCACGAACGTCCTCCGCGACTACCTCCGCGAGTACGCGGTCGACGTTTCCTCGCCGGGCACGAAGCGCCCGCTGCGCAAGCCCGAGCACTTCGAGCGGGCCGTCGGGCGACGGGTGCAGGTGCGCACGCGCGACCGTCGCCTGCGCGGCGAGGTCGTCGCCGCCGGCGCGAGCCACGTGCAGGTCGACGAGACCGAGATTCCGTACGACGACATCGTCAGGGCCAACCTGATCGACGAAGGGGCGTGACATGAGCCAGGAGATCATCGAGGCGGTTCGCGAGATCGAGCGCGACAAGGGCATCGAGGAGGGCGCGCTCGTCGCCGCGCTCGAAGACGCCCTGCTCGCCGCCTACAAGAAGACCCCCGGCGCGTCGCGGCACGCGACGGTCGAGATGCACGACGACGGCGAGTTCCGCGTCTTCTCGGTCGAGCTGCCGGGCGACATCGAGACGCGCCTGCTCGAGGAGGCCCGCGAGCGCAAGCTCGAGGAGCTCGAGCGGCTCGAGGAGGAGACCGGCGAGCGCCAGCACACGCTCATCTCCGACGACGACCTCGACATCGACTGGTCGGACGTTCCCGAGCAGGACATCAAGCGCGAGGACGTGACGCCCGAGGGCTTCGGCCGCATCGCCGCGCAGACCGCGAAGCAGGTCATCCTGCAGCGGATCCGCGAGGAGGAGCGGCGGATGATGTACGACGAGTACATCGACCGCGTGAGCGAGGTCGTCACGGGCATCGTCCAGCAGGCCGGCGACCGCAACAACGTCCTCGTCGACCTCGGCAAGGTCGAGGCGCTGCTGCCGCGCTCCGAACAGGTCGACGGCGAGCGCTACGAGCAGGGCTCGCGGATCAAGGCCGTGATCACCGAGGTGCGCACGGGGACGAAGGGCCCGCAGGTGATCCTCTCCCGCCGCGATCCGGAGCTGATCAAGACGCTGTTCGAGCTCGAGGTGCCGGAGATCGCGGACGGGCTGGTCGAGATCCGCGGCGTCGCCCGCGAGCCCGGCTACCGCTCGAAGATCGCGGTCGAGTCGCACGCGCAGGGCGTCGACCCGGTCGGCGCGTGCGTCGGCCCGCGCGGCTCCCGCGTCCGCATGGTCGTGTCGGAGCTCCGCGGCGAGAAGATCGACATCATCCCGTGGAACCCGGAGCCGGCGCGCTTCGTCGCGAAGGCGCTGTCGCCGGCGCGGGTGCGCGAGGTCTATCTGGACGACGAGGCGCGCGAGGCGACCGTCGTCGTCCCCGACGACCAGCTCGCGCTCGCGATCGGCAAGGAAGGCATGAACGCCCGACTCGCAGCGCGGCTGACCGGCTGGAAGATCGACATCCAGTCGGACACCGAGTTCGCCCAGGCCGAGGCGGAGGCGGCGTTCGGCGGCGGCGAAAGCGAGGGCGGGGAGGACTTCTCCGGCCGCTGCGCCGCGATCCTCGCCAACGGCAAGCGCTGCCCGAACGCGGCGCTGCCGAGCTCCCGCTTCTGCGGCGTCCCGGCGCACCAGGCGCTCGAGGGCACCGGCACCGATTACGTCGCCGGGCCGCCGGATGTCGCGAGCGCCGCCGGCGAAGACGAGGAGCCGGAGCCGACCGAGACGGATCCCGAGGAGCCGTCCGTGGCTCCTGAGGCCGAGAGGGCCGAGCCGGAGGAAGTCCCCGCCGGCATCCCGGTCGAGCCGGCGGAGGAGGGGGAGTAGACACGCCCACGCGGCAGTGCGCCGGTTGCGGCCGGCGCGCGCCGCAGGGCGAGCTGCTCCGGTTCGCCGCCTGCGACGGCGAGCTCGTTCACGGGCGGAAGGCGCCGGGCCGGGGCGCGTATACGTGCCGGCGTCTCGAGTGCTTCGAGCGCGCGGTCGTGCGGCACGGGTTCGCGCGCGTCCTGCGGCAGCCGCTGCAAATCGATCCGGCGCTGCGGCGTCTTTACACTGAAGGGGAGAATGGCGAACGGAGGCAATAGACCGAACAGGCCGTTGCGGCCACGCGGCGGCGGCCAGGGCGGCCGCAGGCGCCGCGTGGTGATCGACAACCAGGCCGCGCGCCCGACCCGCGACCAGCGGCAGGCGCGCCAGGACGGGCAGCGCCGCGAGCAGCGGCCGCAGCCTGTCGCGCCGCCCACCGGCCCGGTCTCCGTCGAGTCGGGGATCAGCGTCCGCGACCTCTCGCAGGCGCTCGGCGTGCCGATGCCGAAGATCATCACGCTCCTGATGGGGCTCGGCCAGGCGCGGACGGCGACGCAGTCGCTCTCCGACGAGGAGGTCGAGCTGATCGCCGCGGAGATCGGGCGCCAGGTGACGATCAAGCACGCCGCCGACGAGGACGAGGAGCCCGAGGCGTTCGACGACCCGGAGGAGGCGCTCGAGGCGCGGCCGCCGGTCGTGACGATCATGGGCCACGTCGACCACGGCAAGACGACGCTGCTCGACGCGATCCGCAACGCGAAGGTGGTCGAGACCGAGGCGGGCGGGATCACACAGCACATCGGCGCCTACCAGGTCGCGGTCGACGGCCGCCGCGTGACGTTCCTCGACACGCCGGGCCACGAGGCGTTCACCGCGATGCGCGCCCGCGGCGCGAAGGTGACGGACATCGCCGTCCTCGTCGTCGCGGCCGACGACTCGGTGATGCCGCAGACGCTCGAGTCGATTGCGCACGCGCGCGCGGCCGAGGTGCCGATCGTCGTCGCCGTGAACAAGGTCGACCTCCCCGCGGCGAACCCCGATCGTGTCCTCGCCGACCTCGCGGCGCAGGGACTGCAGCCGGAGGAGTGGGGAGGCGACACGCAGGTGGCGCGCGTCTCGGCGAAGCAGGAGACGGGCCTCGACGACCTCCTCGAGCGGATCCTGCTCGTGGCCGACGCCGAGCTCGACCTGCGCGCGAACCCGAAGGCCGAGGCCTCCGGCCCGATCGTCGAGTCGAGGCTCGACATCGGGCGCGGGCCCGTCGCGACGATGCTCGTGCAGCGCGGCACGCTCGCGGTCGGCGACGCGATCGCCGCCGGCGACGCGTGGGGGCGCGTCCGGGCGTTGTTCAACTACAAGGGCGAGAAGCTCAAGGAGGCGAGGCCGGGCGACCCGGTCGAGATCCTCGGCTTCGACAGCCCGCCGCCCGCGGGCGAGCTGGCCCGCGTCGTCGAGAACGAGCGGGTCGCGCGCGACCTGGCGCAGAAGCGGGCGGAGCGCCTCCGGCGCGAGCAGCTCGCGTCCGTGCGCCCTTCCGGCGGCGTCTCGCTCGAGAGCCTCTACGAGGCGATGCAGGCCGGCGAGGTGCAGGATCTCAACCTCGTGCTCAAGGGCGACGTCCAGGGGTCGGTCGAGGCGATCGGCGGGGAGCTGGCGAAGATCCAGCATCCGGAGGTCCGCGTCAACGTGATCCACCAGGGCGTCGGCGGCATCACCGACAACGACGTGATGCTCGCGTCGGCGTCGGGCGGCATGGTGATCGGCTTCAACGTGCGGCCGAACGCCGAGACACGCGGGCTGGCGGAGCGCGAAGGCGTGGAGATCCGGACCTACGACGTGATCTACAAGCTGACCGAGGACATCGAGCAGGCGCTCGTCGGCATGCTCGCCGCCGTCACGACGGAGGAGGCGCTCGGAGAGGCCGAGGTGCGCGAGACGTTCCGGGCGTCGCGCGTGGGGACGATCGCAGGCTGCATGGTCACGAACGGGGTCGTGCGGCGCGGGGCCCAGGTGCGCGTCATCCGCGACGGCACGGTTGTCTACACGACGACGATCGACTCGCTCAAGCGCTTCCAGGACGACGCGCGCGAGGTGGCCGAGGGCTTCGAGTGCGGCATCCATCTCGCGAACTTCGACGACGTGAAGGTCGGAGACGTGCTCGAGGCGTTCGAGACCCGCGAGGTCGAGCGGACGTCGCTCGACGAGCCAGCCGCGTAGCGCGGGCGAGGCGCCGCGTGCCGAGCGGCTGGATCGGGATCCTCACCTGCGAGCTCCACTTCCCGGAGGCGCATTCCCTGAAGGAGAAACGGCAGCAGCTGCGGGCGGCGAAGGCGCAGCTGCAGAACCGGGTCGGCGCCTCCGTCGCCGAGGTCGACCACCACGACGTGTGGCAGCGCGCGCGGATCACCGCGGCGTGCGTGGCTCGCGAGCACCGAGAGGTCGAGCGGCTGCTCGACGAAGCCGAGCGGTGGCTGCGTGCGCAGGCCTGGGAGGTCGCGCTCGCGGAGCGGCTCGTCGTCGATCCCGAGGACTGACCCGCTTCAATAGGGCGCATGAGCGAGCGCATGCGACGCGTCAACGAGTCCGTGCGCCAGGTCCTCGCGGAGACGCTTCCCGAGCTGAAGGACCCGCGGATCGGCCTGGTCACCGTCACCGGCGTCGACACGACGCCCGACCTTCGTCACGCGACGGTCTACGTGAGCGTCCTGGGCTCCGGACGGAAGCGCCGCACGAGCCTGCTGGGCCTCGCGGCCGCGCACGGCGTTCTCCAGGCCCGCCTCGCCCGGCAGCTCAGGCTCAAGCGCACTCCCCAGCTGACCTTCGAGTACGATCCGTCGGTCGAGCGGGGCGTACGGATGAGCCGTCTCATCGACGAGCTGGCGCCAGACGGGGACGATGACCGACACGAGAGCTGATCTCGAGGCGATCGCAGACGCGCTCAGGGGCCACGACCGGTTCCTCGTCGTCACGCACGAGAATCCCGACGGCGACGCGCTCGGCTCGCTCCTCGCCGCGGCGCTCGCGCTCCGGCAGCTCGGCAAGGACGCGGTGATGTATCTCGCGGGGGACATGCCGCTGCCCAAGGAGTACGGCTTCATGCCCCTCGACGACCTCGTCCGCGAGCCGCCGGCCGACGCTGCCGATCGCGTCCTCCTCGCCGTGGACTGCGCGAAGGAGGAGCGGATCGGCGATGCGGGGGCGGTCGAGCGGGCACCGCTCGTCCTCGACGTCGACCACCACCACGACAACACCCGCTTCGGCGACCTCAACCTGATCGTCGCCGACGCCTCCTCGACCGCCGAGGTGCTGCGCGACGTGCTCCGCGAGCTGGACGTCGAGGTGACTCCCGACCTCGCCGAGCCCCTCTACATCGCGCTCGTTACCGACACCGGCCGCTTCCAATACGCGAACACGACCCCGAAGGCGCTCCGCCTCGCGGCAGAGCTCGTCGAGGCCGGCGCCGACATCCACGCGGTCTTCCAGCAGGTGTACGAGTCGGTCGAGTTCGCGAAGCTCAAGCTCCTCGCGCGCGTCCTCGAGCGTGCGGAGGTGCTCGAGGGCGGCCGCATCGTCATCTCCCATCTCCTGCGCGGCGACTTCGCCGCGGTCGGTGCGGCGGAGCCCTACGCGGAGGGCCTGATCGACTCGTTGCGGGCGGTCGAGGGAGCGGAGCTCGCCGTCCTGATCCGCGAGCCGCCGCGCGACGACGGCCCGGTGCACCGCGTGTCGCTGCGGTCGTCGATCGACGAGCTCGACGTCTCCGCCATCGCCCGGCGCTTCGGCGGGGGCGGCCACCGTCAGGCCGCCGGCTTCTCGAGCGACGCTCCGCTCGCGCAGATCGTGGAGGGGATCCGCGCCGGCTTCCTCGAGCAACGTGCCGCCTCGCGCGCTTGAGCCCGCCGGCGTCGCGCTCGTCGACAAGCCGAGCGGGCCGTCCTCCTTCGCCGTCGTCGCGCACATCCGCCGCATGACCGGAGCGCGGACCGGGCACGCCGGCACGCTCGACCCGTTCGCGAGCGGCTTGCTCCTGCTGTTGTCCGGAAGGGCAACTAGACTGGCCCCATGGCTCGTTGGGCTCGACAAGCGCTACCTCACCGAGATCGACCTGACCGCTCGCACGTCGACCGGCGACCCCGAGGGAGAGGTCACGGCCCGCTCGGCGGCGCCGTCCGAGCCCGCGCTCGCGGAGCGGCTCGAGCGCCTCCGGGGCGACGTAGAGCTGCCGATCCCCGCCGCGTCCGCGGTCAAGATCGGCGGTGAGCGGGCCTACCGGCTGGCGCGGCGCGGCATCGAGGTGGAGATGCCGGTGCGGCGCTCGACCGTGCGGTCGCTCGACCTCATCGCGTATACGGGCGAGCGGGTGACGCTCGATCTGCTCGTCAGCTCGGGGACGTACGTCCGCGCGATCGCCGAGGCGCTCGGCGGGCACTGCGTCGCGCTGCGGCGAACGGAGGTCGGGCCGTTCTCGGTCGCCGACGCCGTCTCGCCGGAGGCGTTCGCGCCCGAGCGGCTCCTGTCGGCGGAGGCCGTGCTCGAACGCCTGGAGGCGAGGGGCGTGCCGAGGCCGTGAACGTCGCCCGGGACGTCTCGGAGCTCGACCCGGCACGCCGCGCAGCCGCGATCGGGACGTTCGACGGAGTGCACCGCGGGCATCTGCGGGTGATCGAGGCGGTCCGCGACACGCAGCTCCGGACGGCGATCGTCACCTTCGACCCGCACCCGCGCGGGGTGCTCGGCGACCCCGTGGAGCTCCTCACGACGCTCGAACGCCGGCTCGAGCTGCTCGAGGCGGCGGGCGTCGACGACGTGCTCGTGCTGCGCTTCGACGCTGCGCTCGCGGCGCTCCCGGCGGAGGAGTTCGCCCGGCGCGTGCTCCGCGGGAGCGGGGCGGAGGCGATCGTCGCGGGGGCGACCTTCCGCTTCGGACGCGGACGGACCGGCGATCTCGCGCTGCTGCAGCGAATGGGCTTCGACGTGCGCCGGGTGCCGCTCGTGGAGAGCATCTCCTCGAGCCACATCCGGCATCTCCTCGACCAGGCGGAGGTCGAGCAGGCCGCCGCGCTGCTCGGGCGCCCGCCGGAAGTGGAGGGGATCGTCGTCCGGGGCGACGGTCGCGGTCGCGCGCTGGGCTTCCCGACCGCGAACCTCCGAGTACCGCCGGAGCTGCTCGTCCCGCCCGACGGCGTCTACGCCGGCTGGGCGGGCGGGCGGCGGGCGGCGGTCTCGATCGGCACGAACCCGCACTTCGACGGCGTCGAGCGGCGGGTCGAGGCGCACCTGCTCGACTTCGACGCCGACCTGTACGGCGAGCGGCTCGTCGTCGAGTTGTGGACGAGGCTCCGCGACCAGGCCCGTTTCGACTCGCTCGACGAGCTCGTCGCGGCGATCGGCCGCGACGTGGAGCGAGCCCGAGAGGGCTCACGGCCCAGCTGAGGCGCAGAAACCCCGCTCGGCGAGCCGGTTTCCGCTACCCTACGCGCGACCCAGGCCCGGCTCGCGCAGCGTTTCCTTGGCGCCGCGGGCGGGACCTCGGGAGCCGACAGAGAGGAGCGAGGGTTGGCCCTGACCAAGGAAGCGAAGCAGGAGATCATCGGCAAGCACGGTCGCAGCGCGGCGGACACGGGCTCGCCGCAGGTGCAGATCGCGATGCTGACGCAGCGGATCAACGAGTTGACCGAGCACCTGCGCACGCACAAGCACGACCACTACTCGCGGCGCGGATTGCTCAAGCTCGTCGGGCGCCGCCGCCGCTTTCTCAACTACCTGCAGCGGAACGACCTCGAGGGCTATCGCGCCCTGATCAAGGAGCTCGGCCTGCGCCGCTAGCTCCGCAACCGGGAGGGTGGAAGTTCGAGCGAATCCACCGGCAGGGATTGGCTCGAGCTCCCGCCCTCCACAAGCACAGTGGAGGACAATCGAATGAGTATCGCGACCGAGCGCCGGGCTCGGGTCTCCGTTCAGATCGGGAACCAGGAGATCGGCTTCGAGACCGGCCACCTCGCGAAGCAGGCGGACGGCGCCGTCGTCGTCCGCTCAGGCGACACGATGGTGCTCGCCACCGCCCAGGGCCGCGCCGAGGCGCGGGAGGGAGCAGACTTCTTCCCGCTCACCGTCGACGTCGAGGAGCGGATGTACGCCGCCGGCAAGATCCCGGGCGGCTTCTTCAAGCGCGAGGGGCGGCCCACCGAGCGCGCCATCCTGACCGCGCGGATGATCGACCGCCCGATCCGGCCGCTCTGGCCGAAGGGCTTCCGCAACGAGGTGCAGGTGATCTGCACCGTCCTCAGCGCCGACATGGTGACGGCGCACGACGTCCTCTGCATCAACGGCGCCTCGGCGGCGCTGATGCTCTCGCCGCTCCCGTTCCTCGGGCCGGTCGGCGCCGTCCGGATCGGCCTGATCGACGGACAGCTCGCCCTCAACCCGACGCTGCGCGAGAGCGAGGACGACTCGGAGCTCGACCTGATCGTCGTCGGCACGAAGGACGCGCTGACGATGGTCGAGGCCGGTGCGAACGAGATCCCCGAGGCCACGATCCTCGAGGCGTTCGAGCTCGCCCAAGGCGAGATCGCGAAGCTCTGCGAGGCGCAGGAGGAGCTGCGCCGGCAGGCCGGCAAGCCGAAGTGGCTCGATCTCGACCTCCTCGCCGAGCTCGAGAGCGAGCACGGTCATGCGATCTGGCAGCGGATCCAGGAGGTCGGCGTCCGCGAGGCGGGCGCGCTCGTCGACGAGCTCGTCGCCGAGCTCTCCCCGCCGATCACGATGGAGTCGAGCGACGAGGACGTCACGCGCCAGACGCAGGTCCGCTCGGCGCTCGCGATGCTGCTCGAGAAGCAGCGGACGGTCGCCGTCGAGGGGCCGGTGCGCGAGCAGTTCGGCTCCGAGCTGAAGGCGCTGACCGATGCCGAGCAGGACTCGAAGGCGCTCAAGTCGGCCAAGCGGCAGCTTCTCTTCGACCGGATCGTCGAGCAGGTCGAGCTTCCGTTCCCAGCCGGCGGCGCGAGCGGGGAGGGAGTCGACGAGGCCGATCCGGCCGTGGCCGCCAAGGACTCGCTGACGCGCTCGTACGTCAAGAAGGCGTCCGACTCGATCTACAAGGATCTCGTGCGCCAGAAGATCGCGGTCGAGAAGCGCCGGCCCGACGGGCGCGGAACGGAGGAGATCCGGCCGATCGAGATCGAGGTCGGCGTCAACCCGCGCTCGCACGGCTCCGGCCTCTTCCAGCGCGGGCAGACGCAGATCCTCTCGTCGCTCACGCTCGGCACCGCGAAGGAGGGGCAGCGGATCGACGACCTCTCGCTCGAGGAGGAGCGCCGCTACATGCACCACTACAACTTCCCGCCGTTCTCGGTCGGGGAGACGGGCTTCATGCGGGGCCCGAAGCGGCGCGACATCGGCCACGGCGCGCTCGCGCAGCGGGCTCTCGAGCCGGTCATCCCGGGGCCCGAGAAGTTCCCGTACACGATCCGGATCGTCTCCGAGACGCTCGAGTCGAACGGCTCGTCGTCGATGGGATCGGTCTGCGGGTCGACGCTCTCGCTCATGGACGCGGGCGTGCCGATCACGGCGCCGGTCTCCGGCATCGCGATGGGGCTCGTGAAGGAGGGCGACGACTACACGATCCTGACCGACATCCAGGGCGCGGAGGACCACCTGGGCGACATGGACTTCAAGGTCGCGGGGTCGCGGAACGGCATCACCGCGCTCCAGATGGACATCAAGATCACCGGCGTCACCCAGCAGATCATGAGCGACGCGCTCGCACAGGCCCGGCGGGCCCGCGAGGAGATCCTCGAGAAGATGCTCGCGGTCATCCCCGAGTCTCGCTCCGAGCTCGCGGCGAACGCCCCGAGGATCACGTCGGTCAAGATCGACCAGGAGAAGATCGGCATGGTGATCGGCAAGGGCGGCGAGACGATCCGCGGCCTCGAGTCCGACTACGAGGTGCAGATCGACATCGAGGAGGACGGCACCATCCTCATCTATGCGACCGAGGGCACGCAGGCCGAGGCGGCGATCGCCGCGATCCAGGCGCTGACGAAGGAGCCCGAGGTCGGCGACACGTACACCGGGAAGGTCGTGAAGACGACCCAGTTCGGGGCGTTCGTCGAGCTCAAGAAGGGCACCGACGGGCTGCTCCACGTGTCGAACGTCGGCCCGGGCCGTGTCGCCCACATCGAGGACGTGATGTCTCGCGGTGACGTCGTCGACGTGATCGTGCAGGAGGTCGACAAGGCGCGGGGCCGGATCGGCCTCAAGCTCGTCGCGAAGCACGAGAACGGCGGTCTCGTCCAGCCCGAGGAGCTGATCGAGCGGGCGAAGAACGCTCCGCCGCGGCCGCCCGAGGAGGAGCGGCCGCGTGGCGACCGGCGCGGCGGCCGCGGGGCCCGCGGGCGCGGCCCGCGCCGCGACGACGGCGAGTAGGTAGCGGCGGCAGGGGATGGGCGGCCCTCGGGGCCGTCCGTCCCGATCCGCCGCCCCTGCGGATCCGTAAAAAAGGGGTAAGTGTCACTCACCCGCGGCATCCGGGCTGCCGATGAGTCCCTGAAGGAGCGAAGTTGGCGAACGAGTCGATCTCACCGCTGCGGGGCCTCGTCGAGGTGACCCGTCTGCTGCGGACGCGGGAGGATCTCCCCGGTCTGCTCGAAGCGATCGCGCGCACGATCGGCGAGGCCCTCGGCTACCGGACCGTCGCGATCAACCTCTACCGCCCCGCCTGGCACGACTTCGAGGTCACGACCGTCTACGGCAACGCCGAGGCTCGCGAGGCGCTGCTCGGCGGCATCCGGCCGACCGAGGACTGGAGCGTCCTCCTGTCCGAGCGGTTCGAGCGGCGGGGCGCGTATGCGGTGCCGAGCGGCGCCGTCGACTGGGACGCGCTCGGGCCGAGCTACATCCCGCGCGGCGAGCGGCCCGTCGATCCGGAGGCGTGGGATCCCGAGGACGCCCTCTTCGCCCCGATGCGCGACCAGCAGGGCCGGCTGCTCGGCATCATCTCCGTCGACGAGCCGCTGAGCGGCCGCCGGCCGGTGGACGAGGAGCTCGACGTGCTCGTCGCGCTCGTCGATCACGCCGCGCTCGCGGTCGAGGGCGTGCGAGAGGCGACCGAGGCGAGGCGGCACCAGCGCGCGCTCGAGGAGCTGCTCGCCGTCTCGTCGCGCATCACCGGCGAGACGTCGGGCGACGAGATCCTCCGCCGTGTATGCACCGGCATCCACGACGCACTCGACTTCCGCAACGTTTGCGCGGCGCTCGTCGATCCCGCGACCGGGACCGTCGTCCCGCATGCGGCCGCGGGCTGGGATCTGGAGGAGCTCGTGTCGCGACCGCACGCCACGGTCGCGCAGATCGAGCCGCTCCTCGACGACGAGGTGCTGCAGGAGGGCTGCTACCTGCTGACGAACGAGCAGGCCCGCAAGCGCCTCGACGAGAGCGTCGAGGTCTATCCCTCGCAGCTGAACGGACGGGGGCCGTGGGCGTGGAACCGGCACTGGCTGATCGTCCCCCTGCGCGACGGAGACGGCGGGCTGCTCGGGGTCATCTGGGTCGACAACCCGCACGACCGCCTCGTTCCGTCGCCCGAACGGCTGCAGGCGCTCCGCATCTTCGCGAACGACGCGGCGGCCGCGCTCGTCTCGGGACGGCATCTCGGCGAGCTCCGCTTCCTCGCCGACCACGACCCGCTGACCCGCCTGCTCAACCGGCGCGCGTTCGTGGAGCGGCTCGACGGCGAGGTTGCCCGGGCGGCCCGCTACGGGCGCTCCTTCGGTCTCGTCGTGGCCGACCTCGACGGCTTCAAGCAGCTGAACGACCGGCATGGCCACTCGGCCGGCGACGCCGCGCTCATCCGCTTCGCGGGCGTCCTGGAGCTCGCACTGCGGAAGCCCGACGCCGCCTTCCGCATCGGCGGCGACGAGTTCGCGGTGCTGCTCGCGGAGGCGAGCGACGACGACGCGGTCGCGGTCGTGCGCCGTGTGCAGGCGCTGCTCGAGGAAGATCACGGCGACGAGCCGTGGCTCCCGGAGCTCCGGTCGAGCTTCGGCTGTGCGTCCTGTCCCGAGGACGCGACCGACGCCAGCACGCTCTTCCGCCTCGCCGACGAGGCGCTCTACGCCGCGAAGCGCAACGGCTCCGGCCTGCGCTTCGTCGCGCGCGCCTAGCCTCACCGTCCCTTGCGGACCTGTACGGGGTCTGACCCCGGACAGGTCCGGGTGGGACGTACGATCCGTGCGTGCAGAAGGTCGTCCTGAGCGAGCTCGACAGCGGCGAGCGCGTGATCTCGGAGCGCGTATCGGGCGTCCGCTCGGCCGCGCTCGGCTTCTGGATCGACGTCGGATCGCGCGACGAGCGCGCCGACCGCGCCGGGGTCTCCCACTTCATCGAGCACCTGCTGTTCAAGGGCTCCCGTCGCTTCGACGCGCAGCAGATCGCCGAGACGTTTGACGCGATGGGCGCCGAGCTGAACGCGGCCACGTCCCGCGAGAACACGGTCGTCTACGCACGCGTTCCCGACCACCACGTCGAGACGGCGCTCGAGGTGATGGCCGACATGGTGTTCGCCCCCGCGTTCGCCGAGGTCGACCAGGAGCGGGAGGTCGTGCTCGAGGAGATCGCGATGTACGAGGACACACCGCAGGAGCTCGTCCACGACCTGTTCTCCGGGGCCGTCTTCGCCGGCCACCCGCTCGGACGGCCGGTGATCGGCACGGCCGAGGTCATCTCGACGGTCAGCCGTCGCGCGCTCAGCGCCTACCATCGCACGGCGTATGCCCCGGGCAACGTCGTCGTCGCCGCGGCCGGAAACATCGAGCACGACCGCTTCGTCGCGCTCCTCCAGCGCAGCGAGCGCCATGCGGGCGCGCCTGCGAGCGCGGGCACGCGAGTCCGGCGCCCGCTCGCGCAGCTCCCGGAGCCGGGTCTCCGCTTCCAGCGCAAGGAGACCGAGCAGTACCACCTCTGCCTCGGCGCGATCGGGATCTCGCGCTCCGACCGCCGCCGCTTCGCCTCCTCGCTGCTCGACTCGATCCTCGGCGGCTCGGCCTCGTCGCGGCTCTTCCAGGAGATCCGCGAGAAGCGCGGCATGGCGTACTCGGTCTACAGCTTCGGCGCCCAGTACACCGACACTGGCGTGATCGGAATCTATGTCGGCACGCGGGAGGACAACCTCCCGGCCTGCGTCGAGATCTGCGTCGAGCAGATCGGCGAGATCGCCGCCGGCCGGCTCCGCAAGGGCGAGCTCGAGCGCGCGAAGGAGAACCTCAGGGGCCGGATCGTCCTCTCGCTCGAGTCGACCTCGAACCGGATGAGCCGGCTCGGGAAGTCGCTCGTCACCGACACCGAGCTCCTGACGCTCGAGCGCGTGATGGCCGAGATCGACGCGGTCGACGGGGACGAGCTCGCCGAGCTCGCCGTCGCGCTCCTCGCCCCGGAGCGCCTCGCCGCCGCCGGCGTCGGCCCGGACGAGGCCCGCTTCCGTGCCGCCGTCGCGCGCGCGAGCGCGGCTCTCGGCGAGCAGGCCGCCGCGTGAACATCGCCTTCTTCGGAGCGGAGGGGAAGGCGGGCAGCGCGATCGTTTCGCGGCTGCGGGCCGCCGGCCACGAGGTGCGGGAGCTCGAGCTCGGCGACGAGCCCGACGTCGCGGGCTGCGACGCGGCCGTCGACTTCACGACGCCCGAGGCCGCGCCCCTCGACGTCCGGGCGGCGCTCGAGCAGGGGGTCTCCTGCATCGTCGGCACGACGGGTTGGGATCCGGGCGAGCTCGGCGCGATCGCTGCGGAGCGCGGGCTCCGGCTCTTCGTCGCGCCGAACTTCTCGATCGGCGCCGTCCTGATGATGCGCTTCGCGCGCGAGGCGGCCGCGCATTTCCCGCGTGCCGAGATCGTCGAGCTCCACAACGAGGCGAAGAAGGACGCTCCCTCGGGAACCGCGAAGGCGACGGCCGTGCTTATGGGCGGCGAGCCGGCGATCCACTCCGTCCGCCTGCCCGGCCTCGTCGCCCACCAGGAGGTGATCTTCGGCGGCGAGGGGCAGCTCCTGACGATCCGCCACGACACGACCGGCCGCGAGTCGTTCGCCGACGGCGTCCTCCTCGCGCTCGAGAAGCTCGACGAGCTGCCTCCGGGCCTGACCCTCGGCCTCGAGGCGCTGCTCTCGTAGAAGATTCCCTCATGCCGAGCGAGGCCGCCGAGCTCGTCTTCGACGAGGCGACGAAGCGCTACCCCGATCGAGAGGACGCAGCGGTCGACCGGCTCTCGCTCACGGTGCCCGCCGGCGAGATCTGCGTCCTCGTCGGGCCCTCCGGCGGCGGCAAGACGACCGCGCTCAAGCTCGTCAACCGTCTGATCCCGCTCTCGAGCGGCGACATCCGGATCGACGGCGTCTCGATTCTCGAGCACGACCTGACCGAGCTGCGGCGCTCGATCGGGTACGTGATCCAGCAGGTCGGGCTGTTTCCGCACTACACCGTGGAGGGGAACATCGGTGTCGTTCCCCGGCTCTACGGCGAGTCGCGCTCGTGGATCAAGGCACGCTCGGCGGAGCTGCTCGAGCTCGTCGGGCTCGACCAGTCCTACGCGAGGCGCTTCCCGGCGCAGCTTTCCGGCGGCGAGCGCCAGCGCGTCGGCCTCGCGCGCGCCCTCGCCGCCAACCCGCCGCTGATGCTGATGGACGAGCCGTTCGGCGCGATCGACCCGATCGTCCGCGCCCGCCTGCAGGACGAGTTCCTCCGGCTGCACCGCGACGTGCGCAAGACCGTCGTCTTCGTGACGCACGACGTCGACGAGGCGATCAAGATCGGCGACCGGATCGCGATCCTGCGGGAGGGCGGCGTGCTCGCGCAGTACGACACGCCCGCCCGCATTCTCGAGCATCCGGTCGACGACTTCGTTGCGGACTTCGTCGGGCGCGACCGCGCATTGAAGGCGCTCGCGCTCCGCACCCTCGACGAGCTCGAGCTCGCGCCCGCCGGCGCCGCCGAGGACGGCCTGCCCCGCTTGCCGGCGGAGACGAGCCTGCGCGACGCGCTCGCTCTGCTCGTCGCGGAGCGGAAGGATGCGCTCGTCGTCACGGACGCCGACGGAACGCCGCGGGGAACGGTCACGCGAGAGGATCTCCTCGGGTGAGCCGTCTCGCGGCCGGGCCGATCATCCCGAGCTTCAGCCAGGGCAGCTCCTGCGAGCGGAACAACGGCTGGTTCTGCACCGATTGGCTGCACCAGCACTGGGGGGACACCCTCCAGCCGGCGCTCGTCCAGCACGTCGAGCTGACCGTGATCGCGGTCGGAGTCGGCTTCGGCATCTCCTTCCTGCTCGCGCTCGCGGGGTTCCGCTTCCGGCTCTTCGACCTGCCGATCGGCGTCTTCGCCGACCTCCTCTACACGATCCCGAGCCTCGCCCTCTTCCAGCTGCTCGTGCCGTTGACCGGCCTGACGGTGACGACGGTCGAGGTCGCGCTCATCTCCTACACGCTCTTCATCCTCTACCGGAACATCGTCGCGGGGCTGCGCGCCGTGCCCGACGAGGTGCTCGAGTCGGCGCGAGGGATGGGGCTCACGCGCCTGCAGACCTTCATCCGGGTGGAGCTGCCGCTGGCGGTGCCGGCGCTCATGGCCGGCCTGCGGATCGCGACGGTGTCGACCGTCTCGATCGCGACGGTCGCCGCCTTCGTCATCCCGGAAGGGCTGGGAGAGCCGATCTTCACCGGGCTCCAGGAAGACCTGTTCAAGACCGAGATCCTCGCCGCCGGCCTCCTCGCCGTAGCCCTGGCCCTCGGCGCAGACCTGCTCCTCGTGTTGCTCGCTCGGGCGCTGACGCCGTGGAGCCGGCTCACATGATCGCCGGCTCGACCTTCCTCGACACGCTCCGTTTCATCCCGCACCACGCCGGCCTGCTGCTGGACAAGACGGGTGAGACCGCCGAGCTGTCGTTCGCAGCTCTGGGCGTCGCGCTCGCGATCGCTCTGCCGATCGGGCTCTGGCTCGGGCACAAGCACCGGGGGCTCTTCTTCGCCCTCGGCGTCTCCACGCTCGGACGTGCCCTGCCGACCGTCGCGCTGATCGCGTTCTTCCTGCCGCTCCTCGGCATCGGTCTCTGGAACAACCTCGCGGCTCTCGTCGTGCTCGGAGTGCCGCCGATCCTCACGAATGCGTACTTCGCGGTCGAGGGCGTCGAGGCGGATGCGGTAGAGGCGGCACGGGGAATGGGCCTCACCGAGTTGCAGATCCTCGCGCGCGTCGAGTTGCCGCTCGGGCTGCCGCTCCTGCTCGCCGGATTGCGGATCGCGGCCGTCTTCGTGATCGCGACCGCGACAATCGCGGGGATCTTCGGCGGCGGCGGCCTTGGCGAGATCATCGGCGACCAGGGGAGCTATCGCCTCTCCGGGGTTCTCGCAGCCTCGCTCTTCGTCGCGGCGCTCGCTCTTCTCACCGCGCTGGCGATCGCGGCCGTCCAGCGCGCGGCCTACCGCAGGATGTCTCCCAGTACATAGGGTCCCGGGGAAGGGCAACTCGAGAGGAGGGCACGGAATGGTTCGGAAGCACACGCGCCGGGCCGCGAAGGCAGCCTTCGCGGTTTCGCTGGGAGTCGCGCTTCTGATCGGCGTTCTCGCCTCAGGCGCAGCCGCCGCAAGGAGGTCGGCCAAGCCGGCGATCATCCTCGGCAGCAAGAACTTCCCGGAGGAGACGCTTCTCGGCCAGATCTACGGCCAGGTACTCCGGGCGAAGGGCTTCAAGGTCACGTACAAGGCGAGCATCGGGAGCACGGAGGTCATCAACCCCGCCATCACGAGCGGGAAGATCAACTTCTACCCGGAGTACACGGGGACGATCGTGGCCGATCTCGCGAACGAGAGCTTGCCGCGCTCGGCGAAGGCGACCTGGCAGAAGGCGAACGCGTATGAGGAGAAGCACGGGCTGAAGCTCCTGAAGTACACGCCGTTCGAGGACGTCGACACGTTCACGGTGCTGAGGTCGACCGCGACGAAGTACCACCTCAAGACGATCGGCGACATGAAGAAGCTCAAGTCCTTCTCGTACGCCGGCTATCCCGAGTGCAAGACGCGGATCACGTGCCTCCTCGGCCTGAAGAACATCTATGGGCTGAAGCAGGTCAAGTTCGTCTCGATCGGCAACACGATCCCCGTCTACACCCTGCTGAAGGAGCACAAGGCGACGGCGGGCGACATCTTCTCGACCGACCCGAACCTCCTCGGCAAGACGTACACGACCCTCAAGGACACGAAGCACATCTTCGGGTTCCAGAACGTCGCACCGGTCGTGAGACAGTCGCTGCTCAAGGGCTCGGCGGGGATGCTGCTCGAGTCGGCCTGCAACGCCGTCTCGAAGGACCTGACGCTCAACGCCATGCTTCAGATGGACAAGGCCGTCATCGTCGACAAGGCCTCGCCGGCCTACGTGGCGAAGCGGTTCCTCCAGGCGAACGGCCTGCTCAAGTAGTGAAGGTCGTCGTTCTCGGCGGAGGGTCGACCGGCGAGCACTTCGTCGGCGCCCTCCGCCGGCTCGACCGCGAGGCGGAGGTGACGCTCGTCGAGCAGCGGCTCGTCGGCGGCGAGTGCTCGTACTACGCCTGCATGCCGACGAAGACGATGCTGCGGGCGGCCGAGCTCTCGGCCTCGCTCGAGCGGGCGCCTGGGCTAGCCCCCGAGCGTCCGGAGCCCGACGGCGTCTGGTCGTGGCGCGACTGGGTGACGAGCGGCTGGGACGACTCGGGGCAGCTCCACTACCTCGAGGAATGGAGCTGCCGGCTCGTTCGCGGCGAGGGACGGGTCGGGCGGCCGGGCGTCGTCGAGGCGGGCGGCGAGGAGATCCCGTACGACCGGCTCGTCGTCGCCACGGGCTCGCGGCCGGCGATCCCGCCGATCCCGGGGCTGGACGAGGTCGACTACTGGACGAATCGCGACGCTGCGAGCGCGCACGAGGTGCCGCCGCGGCTGGCCGTGCTCGGCGGCGGCCCCGTCGGCACGGAGCTCGCGCAGTTCTTCTCGCGCCTCGGCTCGGAGGTCACGATCGTCGAGCAGGGCGACCATCTGCTCGGGCGTGTCCATCGCGACGCGGGCGAGCTCCTCGCCGGCGTCTTCCGCGAGGAGGGCATCGACGTCCGGCTCGGCGCAGGTGTCGAGCGGGTCGACGCGGGTATCCGCCTCGAGCTCTCCGACGGCTCGTCGATCGACTGCGACCGGCTGCTGATCGCGACCGGGCGCCGGCCGAACGTCGAGGAGATCGGGCTCGAGCGGCTCGGCGTCGAGATCTCGCGGCGTGGCGCCGAGGTCGACGAGCGGCTCCGGGCCGCGGAGAACGTCTGGGCGATCGGGGACGTGACGGGCATCGCGCCGTTCACGCACGTCGGCAAGTACCAGGCTCGCGTCGCCGCCGCCGACCTCTGCGGGCGGAAGGCCCGCGCCGACTACCGCGCCGTCCCCGCCGGCATCTTCACCGACCCCGAGGTGGCGACCGCCGGCCGCGTCGAGGGAGACGGCCTCGCGACGGTCCGGCTCGAGCTCGACTCGGTGCCGAGGCTCTCGACGTACGAGCGCCCCGAGCGTCCGGGCTTCGTCCGCCTCTTCGCCGACCCGGCGCAGCGGATCCTCGTCGGCGCGGTCTGCGTCGGCCCGCAGGCCGCCGAGTGGCTCGGACAGCTGACGCTCGCGATCCGCGCCGCCGTCCCGCTCGAGACGCTGCTCGACACGATCCAGCCCTATCCGACCTTCTCCGAGGGGGTGTTCCTCGCGCTGCGGGAGCTCGGGGACACCCTCGGGTAACTGCGGAAACGTCCCGATGCGCGGAAAGCCTTCTGTGAGCAGAGTCGGAGACGGAATGGATGCGCTTCTCGCTCCGGAAGCACTCGACGACCTGATCGCCTCTCTCCGGCGACGCGGCTTCCGCGTCCTCGGGCCGACGGTGCGGGACGGCGCGATCGTCTACGACGAGCTCGAGACCGCCTCCGAGCTTCCGGTGGGGTGGACCGACCGCCAGGAGCCCGGCAGCTACCGGCTCGAGCGCCGCGAGGACGAGGCGCGCTTCGGGTACGCCGTCGGCCCCCACTCGTGGAAACGGTTCCTCTTCCCGCCTCGCGTCCGGCTCTGGCGCGCGCTGCGCAACGGCGGCGACCCGGTGGTCGAGGAGGAGCCGCTCGACGAGACGCCGCTCGCCTTCGTCGGCGTGCGCGCCTGCGAGCTCCACGCGATCGGCATCCAGGATCGCGTCTTCACGGGCGGCGCCTTCGTCGATCGCGACTACGAGGCGCGCCGCCGCGGCGCCTTCATCGTCGCCGTCAACTGCATCGAGCCGGGCGGGAACTGCTTCTGCGTCTCGATGGACGCCGGCCCGCGCGTCGACGCCGGCTACGACCTCGCGCTGACCGAGCTGCTCGACGGCGGACATCGCTTCCTCGTCGAGGTCGGCAGCGAGCTCGGAGCCGAGGTGCTCGCCGAGCTTCCCTCGCGTCCCGCCGCCCCGGCCGACGTCGCCGCGGCGACGGCGGCCGTCGACGACGCGGCCGGACGGATGGGCCGGACGATGGAGAGCGCCGGCCTGCGCGACCTCCTCGCCTCGACGCTCGAGCATCCGCGCTGGGACGACGTCGCCGAGCGCTGCCTCACGTGCGGCAACTGCACGCTCGTCTGTCCGACGTGCTTCTGCTCGTCCGTCGAGGACACGAGCGACCTCGCCGGCGAGGAGACGGAGCGCGCGCGCGTCTGGGACTCGTGCTTCTCGCTCGACTACTCGTACATCCACGGCGGCAGCATCCGCGCCTCCGGACGGTCGCGCTACCGGCAGTGGCTCACGCACAAGCTCGGCACGTGGGTCGACCAGTTCGGCACGTCGGGCTGTGTCGGCTGCGGCCGCTGCATCACGTGGTGCCCCGTCGGGATCGACATCACCGAGGAGATCGCGGCGCTCCGCCAGGAGGAGGCGACCCATGCCTAGGCTGCTCGAGGACGTCCTCGCGGACGTCCCGTTCTTCGCTGCAATGCCCGCCGAGGAGCGCGAGATGATCGCCGGCTGCGGGCGCAACGTCCGCTTCGCAGCGGGCGAGGCGATCATGCGCCAAGGCGATCCGGCCGACCACTACTACCTCCTGCGCCACGGCGAGGTCGCGGTCGGAAACTTCGTCCCGCCGCGCGGCGAGATGGTGATCGAGACGCTCGAGCCGGGCGACGTGCTCGGCTGGTCGTGGCTGTTTCCGCCGTACCGCGCGCACTTCGACGCGCGGGCGCTCACGCTCGTGCGCGCGACCGAGTTCGACGGCGCGTGCCTCCGCGACAAGTGCGCGGCCGACCCCGCCCTCGGCTACGACGTCATGAGCCGCTTCGCGCAGGTGCTGATCGAGCGCCTGCAGTGGACACGGCTTCGGCTCCTCGATCTCTATGGCAACGGCGGCCATCACTGAGGCGCAGGTGGCGGGCGCACTCGTTCCGCTGCCGTTCCGCGTCGCCGAGCGGCGGCAGGACACGGTGGACACGTGGACACTCGCGCTCGAGCCGCTCGACGCCGGCTTCGCCGCCGAGCCCGGGCAGTTCGCGATGGTGTACGCGTTCGGGATCGGGGAGGTGCCGATCTCGCTCAGCGGCCCGCCCGCACAGGAGGGCGATCCCGTCGTCCTCACGGTGCGCGCCGTCGGCGCGGTGACCGAGGCGATCTGCCGTGCCGAGCCGGGCGCCGTGGTCGGGCTGCGCGGCCCTCTCGGCAACAGCTGGCCGGTCGCCGCGGCCGCCGGCGGCGACGTGGTGATCGTCGCTGGCGGGATCGGGCTGGCGCCGCTCCGCGGCGCCGTCCTCGACGCCCTGCAGCACCGCGAGCGCTACGGCGCGGTCTGCATCCTGTACGGCGCCCGGACGCCCGGGGATCTCCTGTACACGGACGAGCTCATCGGCTGGGGGGCGCAGGCCACGGTGGAGGTCACGGTCGACGCCGCCGCAACGGACTGGCTCGGCCGCGTCGGCGTCGTGCCGCAGCTGCTCGAGCGCGCGCCGTTCGACGCCGAGGAGGCGACGGCCCTCGTCTGCGGGCCCGAGGTCATGATCCACTTCACCGTCGAGTCCCTGCGCGCGCGCGGCGTTCCCGACGAGCGGATCTTCCTCTCGCTCGAGCGAGACATGCGCTGCGGCGTCGGCCTGTGCGGCCACTGCCAGCTCGGCCCGACGCTCATCTGCCGCGACGGGCCGGTCTACTCCCAGGCCGAGGTCGGCCGCCTGATGGAGGTGCGGGAGCTGTGAGCGCGGTGGACGACAGGCGGCCGCACGTGAGCGCGAAGCCGAAGCTCGCCGTCTGGAAGTTCGCCTCGTGCGACGGCTGCCAGCTCTCGCTCCTCGATCTCGAGGACGAGCTGCTCGCGCTCACCGGCACGGTCGAGATCGCCGACTTCCGCGAGGCGACGAGCGCGGTCGCCGAGGGCCCGTACGACCTCTCGCTCGTCGAGGGCTCGATCACGACGCCGCACGACGCCGAGCGGATCCACGAGGTCCGGCGTGCGTCGAAGGCGCTCGTCACGATCGGCGCGTGCGCGACCGCGGGCGGCATCCAGGCGCTTCGCAACTTCGCGGACGTGGACGACTTCGTCCGGCAGGTCTACGCGTCGCCGGAGTACATCTCGACCCTCGCGACCTCGACGCCGATCGCCGCGCACGTCCCGGTGGACTTCGAGCTGCGCGGCTGTCCGATCGACAAGCGCCAGCTGCTCGAGGTCGTGACCGCCTTCCTCCACGGCCGCCGGCCCGGCATCCCGACCACGAGCGTCTGCACGGAGTGCAAGCGGCGCGGCATCGTCTGCGTCGCGGTCGCACACGGCACGCCGTGTCTCGGACCTGTGACCCAGGCGGGCTGCGGCGCGCTCTGCCCCTCGTACAACCGCGGCTGCTTCGGCTGCTTCGGCCCGATGGAGAGCCCGAACACCGACGCGCTCGTTCCGCTCCTGCGCCGGCTCGGGCGCAACGACCGCGACGTCGAGCGCCTCTTCCGCACCTTCAACGCGGGCGCAGAGCCGTTCCGGAAGGCGGTCGAGCATGCCTGAGCGGCGGACGATCGTGACCGACTACCTCGCCCGGGTCGAGGGGGAGGGGGCGATGACCGTCCGGCTCGACGGCGACCGCGTCGAGCACGTCGAGCTGCGGATCTTCGAGCCGCCGCGCTTCTTCGAGGCGTTCCTCCGCGGCCGCTCGTTCCTGGAGGCGCCCGACATCACCGCGCGCATCTGCGGCATCTGCCCGGTCGCGTACCAGACGAGCGCCGTGAACGCGCTCGAGAGCCTCTGCGGCGTCGAGGTGCCCGAGCCGATCCGGCTCCTGCGCCGCCTTCTCTACTGCGGCGAGTGGATCGAGAGCCACGCGCTCCACGTCTACATGCTCCACGCGCCCGACTTCCTCGGCTACGAGAGCGCGATCGAGCTCGCCCGCGACGCGCCCGCGGCGGTGGAGCGGGGACTCGCCCTGAAACGGACGGGCAACGAGGTGATGACGCTCGTCGGCGGGCGGGAGATCCACCCGATCAACGTCCGCGTCGGCGGCTTCTACCGCGTTCCGACGCGGCGCGAGCTGCGCGCGCTCGTGGAGCCGCTCGAGCGGGCGCGCGAGGCGGCGCTCGAGACGGTCCGCTGGACGGCCGAGTTCGACTTCCCGGAGCGGACGGTCGACTGCGATCTCGTCGCGCTCGCGCAGCCGGGCGAGTACGCGATCGAGCGCGGGCGGATCGGCTCGAGCGGCGGGCTCGACCTCGCGCCGGCGGAGTACGAGGAGCACTTCGAGGAGCTCCACGTCGAGCGCTCCAATGCGCTCCAG
>Ga0335077_10000615_pt1 | contig 40479 bp, 37 predicted proteins | sample Lox_Sample_31_FD_207151 | JGI IMG/M metagenome (GOLD analysis project Ga0335077, IMG submission 207151) | Soil microbial communities from Loxahatchee National Wildlife Refuge, Florida, United States - Lox_Sample_3.1 | ecosystem: Environmental > Terrestrial > Soil > Wetlands | place: USA... | reverse complement strand
GTAGTTTGCTCCAACGTCCAACCCGCGGACCGCAGGGGGTGCCCAATCGAACCCCAATGAATAGGAGGTAGAAGTCTCTGGTGTCAGATCGCCGTTGGCACCGCCGAGAGCCTGGTAGGCGCTCAAAGTACCCGCGGCGGCACAGGTAGGACAGAGGCTGGGCAAGATGCTGTTCCCCGGAAAAGCAGGCACCAGATAGCCATGCTGAGCGAACGGATCATTGTCCACCAAGCTTGGCGCGCGAAACGAGGTCCCGTAACTGCCATGGAACTGGAGACCCGTGACAGGGGACCAGTTGATACCGACCTTGGGATTGGTCGTATTGCCGACGTCGTTATAGCTATCGATCCGCCCAGCGACATCGATCTGCAGCTTCTTGATGCCCGGTATGGCATTCGCGTCACCGACGATCGGAATATACAGCTCTCCGTACCCGGCGTTATCGGTCCGCTGTCCCTTGGTGGAGCCGAAATTGTTGGTGTTGGTGAACGTACCGTCGGTGCGCTCGGCGCCCACTGCGATACGCACACTCCCTCCGGGCAGCCTGAAGACAGGGCCGTCGAGGTTCAAGGTGTACTGGCGCAGATCAAATTCCGATTCGATACCCCAATTCGCTCCGGGGATCCCTGCGGTCAGTGCGGGCGGATTGCACGTAAAAGCCGTGCCATCGCAAAACACGTTGTAGGCCGTTTCCGCCGTGGTTCCACCGAGTGCGGGAGAGCTGGGCAGGCCGTTGCCGAAGAAGTAACCGTTATTCGAAGACTCATCGTGTGTCCCGCGGGAGGCCTCAAGAGTCGCGCTCCAGCCGGCCGGCAAAGTGAACCGGCCACCCACCGCACCATCCCAGCTCGTCGAATTCCCGACACGCCCGGCGGCGCCGGCATCGAAGACCGTGTTGTAGTCGACCGTCAGAGACCCTGTATTGCAGGCGGCCACGAGCTCGGCCGCCGCTCCCGTGAGGGAGCGATTACACGGACTGTAGAAATTCGTGTTTGGAATGGTCACCGTGGTGGCGGTGCCGTTGGAAATCAGCGCCATCGCATAGTTGCGCTTGCTATAGAACCCGTCCCCGAATAACTCGAACCAATCCGTAAATCTCTGCGTGAAGTTGAGCGTCGCAATGTCGCGACCAAACCCCGGCAGCGCGTCATAGCCGACCCACGCGTTCTGAGTGTTGGCCACGCCCGCGGGACCAAGCTGTGCGAGCGTAAGTGTCTGGCCGTTCTGTCCGTGGGGAATCGCGTATGCCACGCCGTTGACGATCACGTTACCGGGACTTGAGTAGGCGGGCGATGCAGGCCCCCCGAACGGCGTGAAGTCATCGTTGTACAGGTCGGGGCGCGATGAGGCCAGCAAAGGATCAAAGTGGGTGTGCTGGTACGACACGATAAGGCCACCGTCGTTCGACCATTTCAGCCCGCCGACCAACGTGGCCTGCCAGCTGTTCTGACCGTCCGTATGGCCGTATTGAAGGTCAGTGTCGAGACCCGTGAAGGGATCTCTGAGTATGTAGTTCACTGTGCCGGCGATCGCATCTGCTCCATAGATCGGCGAGGTGCCATCGGCAACGATGTCCACTCGCTTGAGTGCCTGCTGGGGTATGTTGTCGCCGTCGAAGGCGTTCATGTTCGCGCCTTCGTATGGCACCCGATGACCGTTGACCAAGCTCAGCGTCGCTCCCACGCCCAGTCCACGCAGGTTCGGCGATTTGTTGAACGCGAGTCCGTTGAGTGAGGAAGAACTGCCCTGACCGCCGGAATAGTCCTCGCCGGCGCCCTCCTTGAGCACGAACGGAACAGTATTCAGCGCATCGGCCACGCTCGTGAGACCCGTCTTCTGGAGGTCTTCCGTGCTCAACTCCACGACCGTGGACCCCACCGGGGCAACGCCCCGAATGCGCGTACCCGTCACCACCACTTCGTTGAGAGCTGCCCCTTCGGGCGCTTGCGCGCCTTGAGAACCTTGAGCGGTTTGAGTGGTTTGCGCGCCTTGAGCGGCTTCCTGCGCAAATGCGCTCGCGCCGCTGAGAAAACCGAGCATGGCCAGAGCGCAAGTTGCAAGGTCGCAGGCGCGCCGAATGGCACCACGAGGACACTCATGAGCCATGGATCCCCCTCCCTTATGCATTGTCAAATTATAGTGAGACTTAGCACATCGCCTGTCAATATTGTATATTCTTAAGGAGGCGACATTGCCTAAGCATGTACCGCCAATGGGCAGCCGGATGCTGCGCTGCAGGTTTATCCTCGACGAATGCCCCAACGACCTCTTGGCGCCGCTGCCGGCACCGCGCGTGGATTTCGCGTCCTTGGGCTCGCGGTGTCCTGGTGTCGGGCTCGGCTACGGACGACGCCGGCGTTTCTGGTCGCGTTTCGAGGACAATGAGCAGCCGCCGAGAGCACACGACCATGCGAGAGACTGCTATCGATACGACAGGCCACCCCAAGGACCCGTTACAAGTGATTGAGATCTTCGATGGACTCATCATGCAGCATAAGGCGCGTGAAGCCATCGACCGTTTCATCGCACCCGACTTCGTTGAGCACGACCCGACGGTCCGCGGGGGCAACCGGGACGGTCTCTACGAGTACATGATCCGCGAGGGTTGGGATGAACACCACAATCCCAACCGAGAGCTCGTGGACATCGTCGACCGGCGCTTCAGTGGCGGTGAGTTCGTGGTCACCATGCATCACATCTTTCGCAGCCCGAAGGATCGCGGCACGATGTTCATCGACGTCTTTCGCGTCGTCGACGGACTGATCGTCGAGCACTGGGACCTCTTCCAGGCCGTGCCCGACCGCACCAACGGCAATCCCCACCCCATGTGGTGACATGCCGGCCTACCGGGAAGCAGGCCGAGGGCATATCACCGTCGCACCGGAGGCGTCGACAGCAACCCGGTGTGCCTGTTTGGCCCATTCGGTCAGGCAGCGGGACGCCGTCATAGGCTCGGCGCTCCTACGATCGCAGCGATTCCTTGATCTGGCTGTGCCTTCTACAGGTGGACTATGAGCTGGTCCCGCGTTTGCTCCCTTCTGGTCGTCGTCGCCCTCATACTCCCCATCGTCCCCGTGCAGGCGGACACCGTGCTCATCACGGGCGCGAACTCGGGTATCGGGCTCGAGTTTGCGAAACAGTACGCGGCACGTCACTGGACGGTCATCGCGACCCATCGGCACGCACAGCCGCCAGATACGCTGAAGGAACTCGCCACGAAGTATCCGAACATTCGGATAGAGACGCTCGATGTAACAAGCCCCGCGCAAGCCGAAGCGCTCGCAGCCAAGCTCCATGACGTTCCCATCGATGTTCTGATCAACAACGCCGGCGTGTACGCCGAAAGCGACGGAGATGCGAGTACCCAGAACTTCGGCCACTTCAACTTCACGCTGATGGACACCATTCTGGCGGTCAATGTAAAAGGACCTCTGATCGTCTCGCAGAGCTTCTACCCCAACATCTTGCTGGGGCACCAGAAGAAGATCATCTCGATCAGCTCCACCACTGGTCAGCTCACGCAGCCGAGCCCGGATACGATCGGTCTCTTCTATCGTGCGAGCAAGGCTGCGCTCAACCGTGAGATGCAGCTTCTCGCACAGGTGCTGCGTCCCCGAGGCATCACAGTCGTGCTGTTGCATCCCGGCACCGTGCATACGGAGCGTTTCTACGAACATATCGGCAAATTTAAGGATTTGAAGCTGTCGGATGCGGGAACACTGGCGCCCTCGTTCAGCGTCGGGCGCATGATCGCGACCATCGACAGGGTGACGCTGAAGGATAGCGGACGCTTCCTGTTGTACGATGGGAGCCCACTGCCTTGGTAGCTCGGGCGGCACTCAGGGAGCGACCACGCCGACCCTCTCTGCATAGCGATCGTAGGCATCGATGAGCGCGCGCAGCGGCGCTTGATAGCGCGCCGCTAGATCGGTCGTCTCTCCGCGATCGCGCTCGATGTCGTAGAGCCGCCATCCAAGCGGTGGCGTGTGCGCCAGAGTCAGGCGTGCAACGCCCTCCGAGTCGGCAGTCTCATTGAAGTTGATCTCGAACGGGGTCTCGAGCACTGCTTTCCAGCGGCCGCGGCGCACATAGGCTTCTCCGGAAGTCTCTCCCGCGAACACCTCATCCGCCGCGTGCACGCCGGTCGCCTTCCCCAAAAACAGCGACAGCGCAGAATGACCACTCATCGGGACCACGGCGTGGTCGCGATACTGAGCGCCGGGATTTGGCACGCCGGCGAGTTCGAGCAGGGTGGGCGCCAGGTCACGTACCTGGAGGTATGGAGACAGAATGCAGTGGCGCGCGAGCGGCTGTGGCAGGCGCACGATGCCCGGGACCGAGATCGCGCCTTCATTGCCTTTGCCCTTCCAACGACTGAACGGCGCATCGCTGACCTCAGCCCACCGGGCTGAATAGAAGATGAAGGAGTTTCGTCTGCCCATATTCTGCAGACGGTTGTCGACGTAATCGATCGAGCGATGCAGAGGGAAAGCCGTTGCCGCACCATTGCCGGACAGGAAAACGATGAAACTGTTCTCGTACAAGCCGCGTTCGCGCAAGTACCGCAGCAAGCGCCCGATATTTGCGTCCATGTTGTCGATCATGGCCGCATAGATCTCCATGCGTCGCGCTTCCACTTGCCGCGCCGTCGGACTGAGCTGCTGCCAGAACTCGCGACCCGCCGCGGCGGGTTTCGGGGGTGACGGCCTGAAGTCGCGCGGGATCACGCCCAGTAGCTCTTGCCGCGCGATGCGCTGAGCCCGGATCGCATCGTAGCCCGCATCGTAGCGACCGGCGTAACGCGCCCGTACGCCGTCGGGCGCTTGCAGCGGAAAGTGCGGTACGGTGAATCCGAGGTACGCGAGGAAGGGGCGGCCATCCGTCCGATGGCTCTCGATGTAGGAGATCAGTTTGTCCGTCAAGAAGTCACTGGCGTAAGCCGCCGCTGGAATCTGCGCGGGCACATCGTTCTCCCGGTAGGCCGGCCCCGCCGCACGCTCCTTGGGGTCAATCCGTGAGGGCTCCAGTTGGTCGTTCGCCGCTTGCACGACCGAGAAGGACTCCTCGAACCCGCGCGCCCGCGGACCGTGCTCCACAGAGGTCCCGAGACCCCAGCGGCCCGCGAGATAGGTGTGGTAGCCGCCATCGCTCAGCAGCTCGGCGATGCTCAAGGCGTCGTCGGCGATGAAGCGCTGATAGGCTTGCCTGCCGATCTGACGCCCCGCCGCGGCGTACATGGCGCTCATGCCAACGCGGTGATGGTCCGCGCCCGATAGGAGCTCCGCGCGCGTGATCCCCGCGGGAGTCGCATGCAGATTAGTGAGAAGACACCCCTCGGCCGCCAGTTGTGTGAGATTAGGCGTCGCGATCTCCGCCCCAAAGGGGGCGATGTCCGAATAGCCAAGATCATCGGCCATGAGAATAATCAAGTTCGGCCGCGAGGCCTTAGCTGGCGTGGCCGCAGCCAGGCAAGCGAGCATTGCCCCGAGCGCAGTCACCCCACGGCGCCACAGGTCCGCTCTGGTCTTGTCAGACATAGTGAGTCTCCTTTGCTGTGGGAGCATGCTGCGCAGCCCGCAAATTGCTCCCTGGATATTGCCTCCATTTTGCAAGTTCCATGGCGCACGCAGCTCGTGCGATCTTGCGCGCCGCGTCGGTATCCAGGATGCGCTTCGGATTGCCTCGGATCGAGGTGCTCTACATACTTGCGTGCGAATAGTGCTCACGGTGACCGGCCATCGATTGGAGCGCGCATGCGGTATAAGATCCTCGGCAACACGGGACTGCGAGTTTCGGAGGTCGCACTCGGCTCGGGAACCCTCGGGACGGGTTGGGGGTGGGGCGCCGACCGCACCGAGAGCAAGCGGCTGTTCGAGCTCTTCGCACAGGCCGGTGGCAACTTCATCGACTCCGCAGGTGGCTACCAGAACGGGCTCGCTGAGCAGTTCATCGGCGAGTTCATCCGCGCCGAGCGCGCGAGTTTCGTGGTCACGACCAAATACACCGGACCACCCACAACAGAGTCAGGAGCTAACCTCATCGCGGCGACGGGCAATAGCCGCAAGTCCCTGATCCACGCTCTAGAGGCCACCCTTCGGCGTCTGGGTTCCGATTATGTGGACATGCTCTACGTTCACTTCGCCGATCAACTGACCCCCACGGAAGAAATCCTTCGCGGACTCGAGGATGCCGTGCGAGCAGGGAAAGCACTCTTCATCGGCTTCTCCGACTTCCCGGCCTGGCGCGTGGCGCGCGCGGCCACGATCGCGCAGCTGCGCGGCTCTACACCCGTCTCCGCCATCCAGGTCGAGTACAGTCTCCTCGAGCGCAGCACCGAGCGCGAACTCCTACCCATGGCGGAGGCCCTCGGACTGACGGTGACCTTGTGGGCGATCCTCGGCGGCGGAGTCCTAAGTGGGAAGTATCGCCAGGGTGCTACAGAGGGCCGACTCAGCCGCGGGGGCGGCAGAATTCTGACGGAGTCGAGTCCGCGGCACACGCGCATCCTGGATGGGCTCGAGGCGGTCGCGCGGACGATGGGCGTGACACCTGCGCAGGTCGCGATCGCCTGGGTGCGCGCCACTACGCAGCACCGCTCCACCTCTGTAATCCCGATCCTCGGCGCCCGTACGACGGTTCAGCTTCAAGACAATTTGGCCGCCTGGTCGCTGCAGCTACCGACTGAACACCTGAATTTGTTGAACGAGTTGAGTGCGATCGAAGCCGGTTTCCCGCACGAGCTACTCAACAGCGAGATGGCGCGGCAGCTGGCGAGCGCCGGGCGCTGGGACCAGATCGACCGACCGCAGCTTCCAGTCGCCTGATAATGCCCTTTGCAGTGGCTCTCAAAGATCCACGCGCGCGTGGCCGGACTGCACCGCATCCAAGTGCCGGGTGAGATAGGAGCGCAACGACTCGGGCTCACGACCGGTGAGTTCCCGAACTGCCGGAGCGAGAATTGCGTGGTACCCGTGGCGCGCGCACACGTCAAAGCCCACGGCGGCCTCCGGAAAGCCCGGGGGCAGGCCACTGGCGGCAAAGTCGCGCAATGACTCCTCATCGCTCGTGCGAATATGCTCGATGGTCTTTCCGGTCAGATCGCGAGCGATGCCGAGGACTTCATCCGTCGTGAGCGCCTCCGGACCGCCCACATCGTAGATGCGGCAATCGCTCCAGGTGCCCAGGAGTGCGGCCGCATCAGCCGCCGCGCAATCTTGCCGCGTCACATACGAGCGCGCTCCCGACCCGAGCGACGTGCGCAGCCTGCCCGCTGCGAGTGCACCGGGCAGGAACAGAAAGACATGCTCGGAGTACATGTTGTGCCGCAGGATTGTCCAGGACAGGGAGCTCCGGAAGATCGCGCGCTCCGTCCAAAAGTGATCGGACACGACTGCGCTGATGGGATTGGGGTTGGGTGAGGCGCACGAGGTATAGAGCAAGTGACCCACGCCAGCGCGCTCGGCCGCCGCAACCACCCTGCCTTGCTGCTCGCCGCGCCGTCCCACGGCATGGGTGCTGATGAGGAGCATCCGGTCGGCGCCCGCGAGAGCCCCGGCGATCTGGTCCACGTCATCATCAAAGTCGAGCCGGCGCACCTCCACTCCGCGACGCCGTAGATCCTCAGCCTGCTCCGGGGTGCGCGTGGTCGTGACGATCCGGTCGGAACCGCTTTTGAGGAGTGACTCGATGACTTGTCGCGCCAAGCGGCCGCTGCCGCCGGTCACTAGTAGGGTGCGCTTTGGTGATGGGGTCGTCATGACAACCTCGTGTTGTGATAAATCCCGATCAGGCCGCCGCCTGAGGCCGGCCACGGATGAGATCCGCGGCCTTCTCGGCGATCATCATAGTCGGGGCGTTGGTGTTCCCACCGACGATCAAAGGCATGACCGACGCGTCGACCACGCGCAGGTCTTGGAGCCCGCGCACTTGCAGCTCCCGATCAACCACCGCGTCGGCCGTCGTACCCATGGCGCAGGTGCCTACGGGGTGGTGCGAGATGCCTACGTTTTGGCGCACATAGGCATCGATTTCCGCGTCCGTTCGCACCGCGCTCCCGGGTGAGACCTCCTCACCCACCAGGCATGCGGCCGCCTTAGTATTCATCCAGGAACGCATAATGCGAACGCAGCTGCGGAGCGCGAGTCGATCGGTCGGCTGCTCGAGTAGACCAAAGCGAATCCGAGGCGGCGTGCGCGGATCCGCCGAACGCAGCTGCACGGTGCCTCGACTGCTAGGATGCAACTGTAGTCCGCCGCTGGAGAAAAAATGCCCCACACCCGGGCGGAGCAGCGGCAGCCACGGCCGCGCGTGCATGGCGGTGGGCGTTGCCATCAGCTGGATGTCGGGTCGGTCGCACGTGAGCGCGCTGCGACAGAAGCCTGCGATGCCAAAGGGCATGCTCGCTGCCGGACCGTTTCCGAACAGCATCCAACGCACGATCGAGTATGCCAATCGATCTATGCGCAGCTGCGACTCAAAGGTGTTGGCCGTTCGAGCTCGGTATAGTCCAAAAATGGTCGGATGCTCCTGCAGGTTTCGCCCGACACCGGGGAGCTCGTGACAAGGCTCGATACCGATGCGACGCAGCTCATCGGCTGGGCCGATACCCGAGAGCAGCAGGAGTTTGGGCGAGTTGAACGCACCTGCCGCCAGAACGACCTCACGCTCGGCGTGCAGCCGCGAATGTCTGCCGCGATGCTCGTATTCGACGCCGACGGCGCGCGTCCCGCTTAGCAGCACGCGCGTGACCAGCGCTCCGGTCAAGACCGTTAGGTTGCTCCGATGGCGCGCCGGCGCCAGATATTGCGCGGAGGCGCTCGCACGCCGGCCGCTGACGATAGTGAAATCCGGCACCAGGAACCCCTCTTCGGTGGTGCCGTGACTGTCGTCGATGCAGGCGTAGCCCAGTTCCCGCGCTGCCTCGAACAGGACCTCGCGGCTCCACGCTTGCGGGTCGTGCACCCGAGTCACCGCGAGCGGGCCTCCGCCGCCATGAAAGGCCGACTCACCGCGCCAGTTGCGCTCCGAGCGTCGAAAGTAGGGCAATACCTCGGCAAAGGACCAGCCCGTGAGGCCAAGGCGTGCCCAGTCGTCGTAATCGGCACTATGCCCACGCGCATAGATCATGCCGTTGATCGAGGAGCACCCGCCCAAGACCCTCCCGCGCGGGATCTGCATCCGCCGGTCCCCTGAATCAGGTTCGGGCTCGGACTCATAGCCCCACCCAAAGCGTGGCGAGGCGGCCGCGGCCAGCCAACTAAGTGGCATCCTCAGCAGTGCGGGCGCGTCGGAACCCCCCGCCTCCAACAAGACGACCGACACGTCCGGATCCTCCGACAGACGGTGCGCCAGCACGCATCCAGCGGAGCCGCCACCGACGATTATGTAAGTGGCCGGCACTCAGGCGGGCGCGTTCGCGCTGTGTTCGCGCACCTTTGCCCGAGCGCCGCTTAATGCGCATAGGCCACCGAGCAGTGCGGCAATCACGCAGGCGAGGTACGCGTAACGCAGCGAGGTTGCGGCACCGGCTCCCAGTGCCTCGCCGGATGACTCGATCGTGAGCACCAGCGCAACACCAAGCGCGAGCCCTACTTGCTGCGAGCTCATGACCACTGAGGTGACGAGGCCCTGCTGTTCGGGAGGCGAACTGGCGGTACTGTTGGCGATGATCGCGAACGCTCCGAAGGGCCCGCCGAACGAGGACAGTACGAGCGGCAGCCCGATGAGTAGCGCATACCCCGCGTGCGGCAGCAGCAGCGGCACGAGCACGAACAGAGACAACCCGGTCACGTAGGCGACATTCGCCGTGAGTAGATTCTGACGAAAAGAAAAGCGGCCGACCGCATAGGCAAGCGCGCCACCGGTTGTGATGTTAGTCAGCGCCTGCGGCAACATGCCGAGGCCCGATTGCGCCGCAGAAAATCCCATGACGCGCTGCATGTAGAGGTTTGGCAGGATGAACATAGCCGACGCCGCCACCATGATGCCGACCGTTGCGAGCGTGTTGGCGACGATGCGCCTCTCGCGGAAGAGCCCCGGTGGCACGAGCGGCTGCGGCAACGAGCGCTCGTAGAGGACGAAGCCCAGACATCCGAGCAACGCACCGCTGAGCGTCGCCTGAACCTCGAGGGAACGCCACCCAACTTGACCCACCTTCGTCAGTGACCAGATCAGGAGCGCGGTGGTGGCGGCGATCAGCACTGCGCCCACGATGTCGAGCGACCCCGATCGCACACGCTCGGGGTCGCGTCGCAGCAGTAGCGCTGCGAGCACGAATACCACGAATACGAACGGTATATTCATGAGAAAGACCGCGCGCCAGCCGAAGTAGGTCGTGAGCGCGCCGCCGAGCACGGAGCCGACGATCATCGCCGTCCCCTGCGATGCCGCGTAGATGCCCAAGCCCCGATCACGCACCGGGCCCGCAGGCAGCCCCATGTTAAGTTTCGCGAAGCCCGCAGGGCCAAGCAGCGCAAAACCCAATCCCTGCAGGGCTCGAGCCACGATGAGCGCGCTCGCACCGCTTGCGCTCATCGCCGTGATTGCGCCGATCAGATACAGCATCGCGCCTGCCATGCACGTACGTACCGGGCCGTACAGATCGATCAGCCGTCCACCGAGGATCAGGAAGCTTGCAAATATCAAGGTGCTCATCGACCCGATCAGCGACAGTGTGGTCGGACTGGGATGCTCCTGCGCGGCGATCGAGGGTAGCGCGACGCTCAGCCCGGAAAAGTCGCTCAGCATAATGAAGCCCGACAGGGCCACGAACAGGATCGTCAGTGTGTGCTTCAGCGAAATCACGACGCTCCTCCCCCCAAATGAGCGACTCGAGCCTGGGACGCTCATAGCTTAGCACCCGTCTGGAGAAATGACGGGCGGTTGGGCCTAACAAAGTCATAATACGTTCGTACGTGTTGCGAGTATCAGACCGAGATGTATACAATTTAGGATAGCTCGTTTGACTATATTAAGGTCTGATCGCAGCCTTTTTCGGGAGGGGGACTATGCCGGGGACATTGCGTCGCACGAATGCGGGTGTGCTGAGTGTGGTGTGGGCGCTACTGCTGTGCGCGGGTGGCCCGACCACCCTTGCCGCCGGTGCCGATCAGTCCGCCGAGCAACCCAACAGCTCACAACTCGAGACCGTGACCGTCACCGCGCAATTCGTGAAGGAGAGCGTGCAAGACACCCCGCTCGCCATTACGGCAGTGACGGGCGATTCCCTACAAGCCCAAGGGATCACCAACGTCGATCAGCTGCAGGCGCCCAACGTCAACATCACCTCCGGCTCCAATGTGCTCGGTCCGTCCTCGGTCATCTACATCCGTGGACTGGGCCAGTACGACACCAACTTCGCTTATGAGCCCGCCGTCGGCGTCTACATCGACGATGTTTACTACGGAGTGCTCCTAGGGTCGGATATGACGCTGCTCGATCTGGATCGAGTGGAGATCCTACGTGGCCCCCAGGGAACGAACTCCGGCAAGGATTCCCTTGGCGGCTCCGTCAAGCTCTATTCCGTGTTGCCAACCGGTAGCGACCGTGGTTACGTCGAAGCCTCCACGGGCGATTACAACCACGTGGGCGTGCGCGGTGCCTACGATTTCAAGCTCGGCGATCAGCTCTTCCTGCGCGTCTCCGGAGTGACCAACCACACAGACGGCTATCTGGCGCTCGTGGATTTTGCGTGTGCCAATCCGAGCGAGGCGGGCACGCTGCCGAATAACAGCAATGGCAACACCTGCAAGACTGGCGAGGAAGGCGGCACCGACGTCTCCAGCGTGCGTGCGACGCTGCGCTGGACACCTAGTGACGCGCTCGATATCTCAGTGCGGGCTGATAAGACGGTTGATCGGTCCGAGAACCCGGGCACCACTCTGTATTACGCCAACTATCCAGCGGCAATGTTGGATGGAGTCCCGTACGACTCGCGCTTTGTACCGAAGAATAATCCCTACCTCTCCTACGCCAACTATCTCGATCCGGCAACCGGCTACACGGTCAGTCCGAACACTTCGACGGACTCATACGGTGTCTCGGGAGACATCGTTTGGAGAGCCACCTCCAACCTCGATGTGCGGAACATCATTGCCTATCGGGACCTTGATTCTGCCTACGGCTACGACGGAGACAACAGCCCGATCGACGTGAACATGGCCTATGTTCACAGCCTCTATCACCAGTTCACCGAGGAACTGCGGCTGTCAGGTTCGGTGGGTCAGCTGCTGGACTGGACGCTGGGTGGCTACTACTTTGACTCCGAAGGCCGACTCCAAAACCGGGTCCTCTCGCCACCGCTCGACTTCATCACCAACGATCCCGTCCACTCCACGAGCAAGGCAGGGTTCGGACAAGCGATCGTACACCTCTTGCCACGGCTGAATCTCACGCTGGGCGTGCGCTACACCGATGACGACAAGACCTACCACTTCTCGCGACTCGGCCCCGATGGCCTACCCGCCTTCATCGTGGGCTCGCTCGACGGTGCCAACGGCAACTTTAGCGGCAGCCACACCGACTACCGCATCAACCTCGACTACCGGTGGAATGATAGCCTCATGACCTACGTGCAGTACTCCACCGGCTACGAGGGTGGCGGAATCAACGCCAAGCCCTTCGTCGTCGCGCAGGTGGTCCCCTACAATCCCCAGACGGTGAATGCGACGGAAATCGGCATCAAGAGCGACTGGTTCGACCACAAGGCGCGCGCGAACCTCGCGGCGTTCTACTACGACTTCAAAGACATCGTCCTTATCAACCAGAACGGTGCGCAGGGCTTCCCGCTATCGGCCGAGCCCTTTAACGCGGGCAGTGCCGACGTGAAGGGCGTGGAACTGGAGCTTGAACTGCGGCCCATCACTGGACTGCTGCTCTCGGCCTCGGCGAGCTACCTCGATTTTCATTACACGTCACTCTCCCCCGATGCGATCGCATCGCTGGTCACGCTCAACAACGTGCCACCCTTCACTCCCAAGGAGAAGTACAACGTCTCGGCTGCCTACACCATTCCGCTCGGCAGTCACGGAACGCTCACGCCCCGGGTCGACTGGCAGTACACTTCCTCTGTCTACACAGATCCGGCGAACGCGAACTACGATGCCGTCACGACAGTCGATTTCCTGCGGCTGCCGGCATACGGTCTCGCCAACGGCCGGCTGACTTACGACACGACGGATGATCGCTGGCAGGCCGCCGTGGGCGTCACCAACTTCACCAACAAGATCTATTACACGAACGGCTTCGGCTTTGCGACCCTCGGACTCGATACTCGCCTCATTGCGCCGCCGCGTGAGTTCACGGTCAGTCTCAAGCGCAGCTTCTGAGCCCGGGTCTTGCAGCGAATCCTTGCACCCGACGCAAGGTTCGCGTCGTTCAGCCTCGTGCGCCCGATGACCTTATTTTCGAGCAATCTGTAGCGTGTGAACGCTCGGCTCACCGCAGCATCCGGACGCTCGCCCCTCGTCACGCTCCTCGTGATCTGCGCCATCGTTGCGTTGAACAGCGTCGACCGCAACATGCTGTCGCTGGTCCTCCCGGTGCTCAAGCAGGAGTTGCACCTCTCCGACACGACGCTCGGGCTATTGGCCGGTCCGGCCTTCATGCTGGTGTACGCCGTTGCGGGCTTGCCCATGGCCTGGCTGGCCGATCGCTGGAGTCGGAGCCAGATCATCCTGCTCGGGCTTGCGTTCTGGAGTGTGGTCACGGCGGCGACGGGACTCGCGACCACTACTCTGCAGCTGGCCACGGCGCGCGTCGCACTCGGCCTGGGCGAAGCGACCACCACGGCGCCGGCATCGGCGCTCATCGCAGATCACTTCCTGCCGCGCTCTCGCGCGGCCGCTTTCTCAGTGCTTACCTGCGGCGCACCGCTCGGCATCATGCTCGGCTTTCCGCTGGTCGGGTGGGTGAGCGCGCAGCACGGCTGGCGCAGCGCGTTCTACCTCATGGGTGCAATTGGGCTGCTGCTCGCCATTATTATGAGATTCACGGTCCGCGAAGCGCCGGGGCGGAGTGTGGCCGTCGCCGCGATGCCGGCCGAGCGGCTCAAACTCAGGGATGCGATGCTGCTCGCGCTGCGCTCGCGTGCGTTTCAGCTCCTCGTGCTCGGGGGCACCTTGCTCAGCGTGAGCTACGGAGTCATGACGGCGTGGTCGCCGACGTTTCTGCTCCGCGTGCATGGCCTGGCGAGCCAGGCGGCGGGCGGCTACCTCGGTCTGTACCGTGGACTCTTCGGAATCGCCGCGTCGCTCGGTGGCGGACTCCTCGTCACGCTCTTCATGCGCCGCGATGGACGCTGGCTCGCCTGGCTACCGGCACTATTGTGCCTGCTGGCCGGCCCGGCCGAGGTGCTGTTCCTGCTCGCGAGTGACTCGCGCGCGTGGCAGGCTGGGCTCGGACTCGATACGTTGCTCGTGAGCGGCGCGACGCCTTGCACGTTTGCATTGCTCGTGACGGTCGTCGATGAGCGCATGCGCGCACTCGGTGTCGCGCTCTACCTGCTCATCTTCCATCTCATCGGGCAGAGCTTCGGGCCGCCGCTGGTGGGCGCATTGAACGAGCATCTCGCGGCAGCCGTCGGCGCAACGGCGATTCGCTACTCCATGCTGAGCGCGCCGGTGAGCATGATCCTCGCCGGCCTCGCCTTCTTCAGGCTCGCGCACCATCTGCACCGCTAGGGATTCTCGGCCAGGCGGAAACCAATCTCCGCCGAGTTCCAAGTCTCCCCCGCCGCGGCGCGCGCCGCCACCTGCATTCCCCGCCGAATGCTACCAAAGCCGCCGCCGCGCACGATGTGGCTGTCACACGGTTCCTCCATCCAGGGGTGTCCATCGACAGGCGCGCCCTCGAAGCTACCGTGACGGCAGTCCTCCACGAACTGCCACACGTTGCCCGATACGTCGTAGAGGCCCCAGGGATTGGGCGGGAACGCCCCCACCGGAGAAGTATGGGGATAGTGATCCCGTCCGGCGTTCGTAGCCGTATTCGCCTCGTCCGGGTCGGGCGCGTTTCCCCACCAGTACAGAGTCGTGGTGCCCGCGCGCGCGGCGTACTCCCACTCGGACTCGCTCGGCAGGCGGAAGTGCCGACCCGTGCCCTGATTGAGCCACGCGACAAAGGCCTGCGCGTCGCGCCAGCTGACGTGGATCACGGGTCGCGCGCCACGGCCCCAGCCTTCATCGACGGGCAGCTCTCGGCGGGTGGCGCGAGCAAAGGCATCGAACTGATCGAAGGTCACGTCGAAGCGTGACAGCCGGAAGGCTGGCACCCGCACAGTGTGCGCGGGAAAGCCGTTCTGGAAGCTCACGGCGGGATCAGTGCCCATCACGAAGCGCCCAGCGGGGATGGGCAACATCTGCAGGGTCGAGGCGACGGCCGCGGGCGTGTCGGCGCGCGGACGCTCGACGGCATCACGCGCCCGATCGCAGGCCGTGGAAAGGATGAGCGTCCAGACGATCCCAAGGAAAGATCCGCAGCGGCGATGACCCCTCACCGGGTGAGCCTCAGATGAGTTTGCCTCGCGAAGTACCCGGCAAGTTGCTCCAGCTCTTGCCGAGTCAAACGCTTCGCGATCGGACCCATCGTCGGGTCGCGACGCGTGCCGTCCCGATAGGCATTCAGCGCCGCGATCAGGTAATCCTCATTTTGCCCGGTGAGCACCGGCATTCCCCACATCTCGCCCATGCCGGTCTCACCGTGACAGGACGTGCAGTCGCGATGCACTTTCTCGTGAGCCCAACTGTCCGACCCCGCCGGCGTGGGCGGGCGCACGGGTCCTTCCGCGGCCAGATAGGCCCCGAGGTCGCGCATCTGTTGGAGCGATAAGGCGGCGGCGAGCGGTCCCATAATCGGACTCACGCGCGCGCCGCTTTGATAGGCGAGCAATGCAAGGTAGATGGCCTCCGGGCGCTGACCTACGAGCTTCGGCGGATGTACCGCCGGAGATCCCACCGGCGCGTTGGGGGGTCCATGACAGGCGAGGCACGTGACTGCGAGGGCTGCCCCACGCTCGGCACTCGCTGGAAAGAACGGCGGCGCGGACGCTGCGGCTGCCATACACGTACACGCCAGAACCGTGAGCTCAACGATCCGCAGGGAGGTAGTGCGGCGCGGCGCGCGCCACCTCTCGTGCGCCGCGGCTCTCATCGAGGCTTCTCGCCGGCGCGGCCAACGGACTCCTTGTGATGATGCAGCAAGAAATCGAACGTCTGCGGCAGCACCATGCGCCAGGCCTGAACGTGATTGCCCCCCGCGACCACCAGCAGTCGCGCGTCGACTCCCTCGCGCTGTGCACGCTGCACGATGGCCTGGGACCATTTCCAGTGCGAATACTCATCGCGATCGCCGTGCACAAAAAGCGCTGCAATGTGATGCTCGCGCAATTGGAAGTAGGGATAGCTCCAGGCGGCGAACGGCCCCCCCGATGGAGCGATCGCCGCCCAGATCTCGGGATGTCGCGCGGCGAGGTAGGCAGTGCCGCCGCCCCCCATCGAGTTTCCCATGAGGTAGATGCGCGTGGCGTCTATCCGGTAGGCCGCGCGCACGCGCGCGAGAACATTGAGCGTATCCGTCTCACTCCACTGGGAGACGTGCGGATCCGTCAATCCATTCATCTTCAGCTCGGCGTAGTCCTCGGGCGTAGCCGGCGGCAGGTTGGCCAGCGGGCGCGTCATCCCCTTGGGCGCGTGGGCGCCGGGGCGCGAGGCCGCGAGCAGCGTGTCCACTTGCGCAGCCGCCTCGCGCGTCACGACCACCGGATAGATGTCGCCATAGCCGCCGAAGGCGCTGTAGCCTTGCGGGACGAGCAGCATCACGCCGCGCTGCTCGGCGATCTCCTTCAGGCCCGGAACCTCGATGACATCGTCCGCCGTGGTCGACGAGCCGTGCAACACGACCACGAGGGGATAGGCATGGGATCCGTCGTAGGAACGGGGCAGGTAGAGCCGATACGGAATGATCTCCTTTGTCTCTGTGAACAGATAGCTCTCATGCAGATCACCGGTCGCGGGTGTAGACGCCGCCGCAAGGGCAAGCGCGGGTGCAAGCACGGCGAGCAGCGGGACGAGCATGCGCAACGGGTTCTCGCGGTGATTCATCTGCTTCTCGCAGCACTCAGGGCGCAGGGCCGTTGGTCATCGCGGCACCGAGCCAGTCGTAGTGATCATCGATGTCCTGGCGCGCAGGCTGCGCGGTGAAGCTCTCTGGGCGATTGATGTCAGCGCCGCGAAAGTCGCGAAAGCGGGTTCGCTCGGGATAGGCGTACACCGGTCTGCGACGCACGGCGCCGTCCGGCAGCTGCGCCGTCGCCAAGATGCTCTCGGGCGCGATCCCCTGCTCCACCCAGCGGACCACGGGACCGAGGAAATCTTCCTGATAAGGAACGTACCCACCCTCGCAGTGATAGACGCCCGGGATGAGAAACACCCGCATGAAGGCTTGACTGCCGGCGAAGCCACCCACTACATCGCGCACGCGCTGATAGTAATCAAATAGAGCATACGGCCCAGCCGCGCTGTCGGCCGCTCCTTGCCAGATGACGAGCTTGCCGCCGGCGGCGCGGAAACGTCGCAGATCGGGGTTCGAGGCGTTGTAGTAGCCGCCCCGTCGAAACAGGTCGGCGAGCGCCGCCGCGTCGGGCTTCCAGGTACGCCAGTTAAATCCCGCCGGCGGCTCGCCGTCGTAAATCATGAAGCGAATCTGATGCGTGCCGAGCGTGGCGCCCATAGAGGAGAACGCCTGCCTCCAAGTGAGCTCGGAGCCGTAGGGTTCGCCGCCCAGGTACAAGTGCCGTCCACGCTCGTCCACCGGCCCCGAGTAGTAGGCGCGCATTGCCTCGCTCTGCGTGCGTGTGATGCAGCTCGTCGTTTGTCCGGGACGGCACACAAGCGCGCTCGGATCATAATGACAGGCCCGAGGGTCATCGATCTGTCCATCCTGCAATCCATCGAGCGCATCGCAGGCTGCGAGCACGGCTCGGTGCAACAGCGACAGCGATTCTTCCGTGAGCACCGGATGATCGTTTTCGTCCAGGCCGTGCTGGGATTCCCAGATGATCCGCAGCGGCATCTGCGTGATGAAGTAGGCAGGAGCCCCGACCACGATGCCATCGAAGTCGTCTGGGTAGCGCTGTGCCTCAGTGAGCCCTTCTCTTCCCCCGTCCGAGCAACCGATAAAGTAAGAGTGCACGGGCGGTCGACCGTAGTAGGCACTCAGGAGAGTCTTCGCAACGATGGCCATGACATGTGCTGCGCGATAGGCAAAGTCGCGCCGCAGCTGCGGCGCGTGCAGCGCCCAGATCGTGTCGACTAGATCTGCACCGACATGACCGGAGTTCTCAAAGCTTACCGCGAAGGAGCCATCGAAGACGCGCCGGCTCTCGCACGGTGGCGAGACGTGCTCGCGGAGCACGCCACACGCACCGCCGCAGCCGGCCTGCAGATAGCGGCCCGTGTAGCCCTGCGTGGGGAGCCGCAGCTCGAACTGGATCTGTGGGGCAATGATCCCCTTGATCAGGCAAAACTCACTGCGCTTGCCCTGCGCTGCTTCCACGCTGGCCGAGGCGATGCTGGTCGGCGCTAGTGCAATGCTCGTGAAATCCTGCTGCCCGAGTGCGGCACACGTCATCACGGGAGCGAGTGTGGGGATCGCGGGCAACGCGTCGAGCTCCACAGGAGGCATGGCTGCGTCCTGCGCGTCGCCGAACGGATACCCAACAATCCAGATCAGGAGCGCAAGTGCCGCGTGGCCCGCAGCGCGCGGGAAGCTCCTAGGCATCCCGCCACGCGTCGCGCGCCAGCTCGACGATCTGCCCGAGTTTCGCCCATTGCTGCCCGTCCGTGAGGTCGTTCCCCTCGTGCGTACTCGCGAAGCCGCACTGAGGACTCAGGCAAAGCTGATCCATGCTCACGTAGCGGCTTGCCGCATCGATGCGCCGGCGTATCGCGACCTTATCCTCAAGGCTGCCCGTTTTCGTCGTGACGAGGCCGAGCACGATACGCTTGTTCCCTTTCGGAACAAATCGCAGCGGCTCGAAGCCGCCGGCGCGCTCCGAGTCGTACTCGAGGAAATATCCGTCATAGTCGAGCCGATTGAAGATTGCCTCGGCGATCGCCTCGTAGCCGCCCTGCGCAAACCATGTCGAGCGAAAGTTGCCGCGACAGATGTGTGTCGTCAGTGCGAGATCCGGGGGACGGCCCACCATGGCCGTGTTGAGGGTACGGATCCACGTGTCGAGCAGCGCCTGCGGGTCATCTCCGCGCGCCTTGATCGCATCGCGCATCGCCGCATCGCAGAGATAGGCGAGGTTCACGTCATCGAGCTGCAGATAGCGGCATCCGGCGTCGTAGAAGGCGCGAATGGCTGCAGCATAGGCAGTGCCGAGATCGTGATACAGCTCCTGCACGTCCGGGTACACGGTGCGGTCGACCGACTCGCGCCAGTCACGCGATGCTGAGATAAGCATAGTGGGGGAAGGAATCGTCGTCTTGGCCGTCGCGCCGCGGACGTGCGCCCCGAGGAAGCGAAAGTGCTCGATCAAGCGGTGGCCGTTGAAGCGGATCTTGCCCACCACCGTCGTCACCTTCATCGTGCGCGCCGGATGCTGCGTACCGCCCCTCAGCGTGGCGGGGATCTCGCGCAGGACGACGCGCGTGCCTTCCAGTCCGCTTATGAAATCGAGTGACCAATTCTCGCGCCGTAGCTCACCATCGGTGACCGAGCGCAATCCAAGCGACTGCTGCGTATCGATCAGCGCCTCGATAGCGCGATCCTCTACGGCCGCGAGCTCGCGGTCGGAGAGTTCGCCGCGCACGTGCCTGGCGCGGGCCTCCACGACTTCATTCGGCCGCAAGAGGCTACCGACATGATCAGCTCGAAAGGGTGCGCGGGGCATGGCCGATTCCTGACTCTAGTTGCTAGGCATAAATAGCATACAATAGAAACGGCAATATGACCCGATATCTCATGCCATTACTCACTGCGCTGTGGCTCGCCGTGCCCGCGATCGCAGCCGCGGCCGGGGTATGCGATCGCACCTGCCTCGAAGCGCTGGCGCGTTCGTACTGGACCGCGCTGCTCGCGCACGATCCGGGGCGACTCCCACACGCCGCAACGCTCACGTTCACTGAAAACAATGTACGTCTGCGGCTCGGCGTTGGACTGTGGCAGACCGTGAGCACCGCGGACTCCCCAGACATCGCCATCCTCGATGAGGAGCGCGGCGAAGTCGCGACGATGGCACGCATCACCGAAGGGGCCCGCGCCGCGCTCGCCTTCGCACGCCTCAAGGTCGCCCGGGGGCAAGTGACCGAGCTGGAGACGATCGTCGCACGCCGCGAGACCGCGAGCTTCCTGCGGCCGGAGGGTTGGGATCAGGCCCGCGATCTTATCTTGCAAGATCTGGAGCCCGCTGCGCGCCGCTCACGCACGGCTCTGATCGAAGTCGCAGAGGCTTACTTCGAGCGTCTGCCGGACTCCACAAAGCCGCTCCCGCCCCTTGATGGGCGGTGCAATCGCATCGAGAACGGCCTGCGCACGACGAATAACCCCGATCCCTTTCCGGGAGTCACGTCACCACCGCTCAACGCCGCGGTGAGCCGTCTGAGCTGCGAACAGCAGTTCGCGAGCCAAACGCTGTCTTTCGTGAGCCGTGTCCGCGCACGCCGCTACCCGCTCGTCGATGAGACCCGGGGGCTCGTGCTCGCTCTATCGCTGTTCGATCACGACGGCGTACTAGCCGTGACGCCGCACACCGGGGTCAAGCTGTCCGCGCCGCTGCCGAGCCCTTACAGCTACATCGTTGCGGAGCTCTTCAAGATCTCCGCCGGGCGCATCGTGCTGATCGAGGCGGTCATCAGCCTCGTGCCCTATGGGATGGCCTCCGCGTGGCCGTGAGTTCCACGCTGTCGCCGTGTGGCTCCAGAGTGTATGCAACTTTGCTCGACACTCTGGCGCCGGGCTACTAAAATCGCCCCATCACCCTCGCACAGGATGCGCCGTCATGTCCGCACGCGCACGCCCTCGATATGGCCATTTGCTCGGCGCCGCCGCCGGGACACTGCTCGCGCTCGCGGTCCACGCGCAATCGAGCGGTCCCGTCTCGGCTCCTGTGCCCAAGGCAACAGCGAGCCATGAACCGCCGATCCCGCCCTCCAATCCGCCACAGACCGAGGCGCAGCGCAAGGCTTTCGCGCCGGGTGACAAGTCTCCCGCGGCGGTCGTGAACGCCTTCAATCAGATGGCCTTCTTCGACCACGACCCGGTCGGTGCGATGAAGAAGTACTTGGCGGATGATTTCGTCGAGCGCTATCCGGACTTCGCCAAGGACGAGGCCGGCACGGACAAGGAAGCCACCATCCGCTTCTTTGAGACACGGGGCTGGAAGCCGGGCGAGCAGATGCAGGACGTGATCTACCAAGTGATCGCGGACAAGGACCGCGCGGTCGTATTTCATAACACGACGCGCGCTCCGGGCGATCGCGGTACCGCGTGGGTCGACATCTTTCGCGTGAAGAATGGCCTCATCGTGGAGCATTGGGGGGTCGGACAGGCGGTGTCCGAGAAAGTCTCTCCGCGGCACAGCATGTTCTAGACGGAGAGCGGCGGCATGGGCACCACAGCGGAGTCGGTCCGGCCACGCACGGCGCGGCGCGGATTTCAGCTCCTGGTGTACTGTGTGCAGTTCTTTTTCGGCGCGTGGTTTCTGTATAACGGGCTCAATTTCTTCGTCACATTCTTTCCTCAGCCGAGCGGCTCCTCGCCGCTGTCGCACGAGCTCATCGGCGCGCTCATTCACTCGAAGCTGTTCGCCGTCGTGAAGTCACTCGAGGCCCTCACCGGGATCGCGTTTCTGGCGAATCGCTGGGTCCCACTCGCCACGGTTCTCGCCTTTCCGATCTCCTTTTCCATCGCGCATCTGAACATCGTGGCAAACGGCGATCTCTTCAGCATCGTCACGGGCGTCGTCGTGATTGCCTTGAACGCCATCATTGCCCTCGGCCACCTGGACCGCTTCCTGCCCATGCTCGCGTTCAACCAGGGTGACCCGAGTGTTGCCGGGCTCGGAGCGTTGTTCGGTTGCGCTGCTCCCGAGCAACGCGTCCCACGCGCTCGCAACGGCCGGGGCAATCACCTGCGACCCTGGGTACACGTGCTCGGCATCCTCGGCGGCGTTGCCGCCACCGCCGGTTTTGAAGGCTGGACGACCTCTGCACACGGTCCCCGGAGCAGTGCTCACTACGCAAGCGTCGAGAACGCCTCGATGACGCCGCAGGAAGTCGCCCTCACCTTCGAGCGCATCGCCTTCACGGAACATCGGCCGCAGGAAGCCGTAGCGCGGCTCCTTGGACCCTCATTCGTCGATCACGAGGCAGGTGGTGCCCATTTCGGCGATCGCACTGCCTATCTGAGGCACCTGACGAGCGTTTCCACGGAGGTTGGCGCGATACGCACCGCCGAACACGTCGTGGTGGAGGGTGATATCGTGATGGTGCACTACATCCGGCGCGACGGCGCGGGGACTACCGCCGGCGTCGACATCTACCGCATCGCGCACCGCAAGATCGTCGAACACTGGAACGTCGCACAGCGTCTGAGCCCGGAGTCGGCCGTCACTTCTTGAGCGACGTATCGCCCCCGCTCGCTTCGCGTGGAATCCAGAGTTGACACTCGCCCGCTGCAGCCATGCTCTACGATGCGTCGAAGACCTCAAACCTCGGCCTTTGCGCACAGCATCGGCCGGTAGTATTTCAAATAAGCGAAGAGCAGCACCACGTTGAGGAGCAGCGTGCCGGCGCCCAGCACCCAGCCACCGAACCAGGTGCCGATGAGAAACACGTCGACGAAAAAGACGTTCACCGACACCGGTAGCGCCACTACGAGCGCCAGCGGCACGAAGCGGTTAGCGAGGAGCGCCACGCCGGTGACGACCTCCACGGTCTTCACGGCCGTGAAGATGACGCCGGTCTCGACCATCGCCTTCATGAACTGGGTCGCGAGCGGATTCTGCGGTGCTGACACAGCGAAGAAGTGAAAGAAGAAATTGGCGCCGTTCACCAGGAAATGCAGCCCAAACACAATGCGCAGCGCCGTGACGAATTTCGCGTTCATCGGTCCGTCGATTCGCGCTTCGATCCGCGTCGCACGGTGCGCCACACGCCCACCGCCGCCAGAGTCAGCACCACCACGTAGAGCCAGAACGTACGCATGAGGATCGACTCCCTCTCCTCTCAGGACCACTTCGCGCCGTAGAGCGCTTGCGCCGTGCCCGAGAGCAGCATCTCTTGGATCGAGCGACTCAACGAGCGGACCGCCTTGCGACCCAAGTCCACCATGTAATCATATGTGCCCGGCGTCTGCGTGATGTCGGAGCCCCACATCACCCGCTCGGGACCAAAGAGCTCCACGACCCGCGCGACGATCGGTGCCGCGTCGATCCCCGCGGCGCGCAACCGACCGAGCGGGATGGTGGTGAACTTGGTATGCACGCCTGCGAACTGCGCCACATCTTGCAGCAAGCCGTCCACGCCGTAGTCCGGCGGTCCGGCTTGCACATTCATGTTCGAGAAGTGATCGATCACGACGCGCAGCTCAGGAAGCTCCGTCAGGATCGCCTTCAGCGCGGTGAGTCCCGCGGTGCGATTCCACGGAAAGAAATGCACGCACACTGGAACCTTGAGCGTGTCGGCCTCCCGCCAGACCGCGCGCGCAGTGAGCGAGTCGAGCCAGGACAGATCGGAACCCCTGATGAGCTCCATCAGCCGAATACCCGCGGCTCCACTGCCTCGTACCCAACGTCGCACCGCGCTCACGGCATCCCCCGCCGTCGCATCGATCGCGCACACGGCGGCGAGTCGTTGCGGATAGCGCGCCGCGGAGTCGCATACATAGCGGTTATCGAACCCATAGATGGATCCGCGCTGCACGAGTACCGCGCGCTGCAGGCTGTGACGATCCATCTCGCCGAGCAGCCGCTCGGCCGTCATCGGATTTTCCAGCTCCTCGGGCTTTACTTGCCCGGAAGGTGGTGAAGGCGGATAGGCGACCGGATCATCCGCGATCAGATGCGCGTGGCTGTCAATCATCGCGAGCGCGCTTTAGGTGAACGCGCCGATGCCGCGCAGCTTGTTCTCGTACGCCTCGCGCTTCTCGCTCGTCAGGAAGTGTCGGAAATGCGGTCCCTTGGACACGGGGTCGATCTGATCCGACACCAGTGTCCAGCTCCTGGCACCATCACGACTTGTATAGAGCTCGCCGCAGGCCGTGCCTGCGAACAGCTCGAGCCCGGCCTCCGTCGAGTAGTGCAGCGCGGCCGCCTCGATGTTGCCGCGCACGGGGCGCCGAAAGCCGTTCATCGCCTCCACCCACGTCCGCCCCGAGTCGGTGCTGCGCATGAAAACCGGGTTTGCGGTGCCGGCTTTAGCCCACTCCGGGCTAGGTGAGGCACCTGCGCCCGTCATGTACATGATGCTGGGCTGCGTTGGATCGATGAAGAACGGGTCCGGGTAGCCCAGCACGAATTTCGGATCGGTAATCCGCTCCCACGCATCGCCACCCGTGGTGCTGTGGTAGAGGCCGATGCCCGTGGTGAGGAAGAGCTCCTCGGCATTGTCGCGCCTGAAGACTACCCGGTGCATGTCGCGTCTGAACTTGTCGTCGGGACGCTCGAGCGAGGTGAGCTGCCGCCAGCTCTGCCCGCCGTCGGTGCTCTTCAGCAGATCTCCCTGCTCCACGCATACGTACAGCGTTTGCGGTTGAGAAGGATGCGAGGCGATGTTCTTGATATGCGGCACCGAACGAGGAAAGAGCCACTTGTCGGTGTCCGGCACATCGCGCACCGCTGGTAATGCGGTCCAATTCGACCCCAGATCGTAGCTGCGATAGAGCATCGCGGGCTCGGTTCCCAGATACAGGACTGTCCGATCGCCGATGTACTTTACGAGCACCGTGTACACGTGCCCGGACTGCAAGCCGTTGTTGCGAGGTTGCCAGGTCATGCCACGGTCTGCACTCACCACGAGTCCGCCCTGGAAGTGTTGCCCGGCGAACAGGAGTCCGGAGCGCGGCTCGAAGACCAGCGCGCTCACATGGTGCCCGGCCAGGATGTCCTTGCGCCTTAAGCTCCAGGGAGCCTGCGGGGATGAGCGCGTGAACTCGTAGATACCCTCGGTCGTGGCCACGAATAGCGTGCGGGCAGCACGCTCGGACTCGCACAGCGTGTTGCCATTGGCCGATAGGCAGATCAGGGGCGAAGCCGGTGTCGCGGACATGCGGGTCTCCCGCCAACGCGCAAAAGAATATGCAAGATCGTATGCGGTTATTGCCCGCCCCGCAAGCCGCAGAGTCTGAAACAGCTAGCGTCGCGGCGGCGCCCGCTCGTGGACAGCGATCCCGAAAACGCGCTCTGCGTTGCGGTGCAGGATCGCCGCGCGCTCAGCCGGAGCGAGGTTTGCTGCATTCAATCCGGCAAGCGCCTCCGCGGTGTCCTGGAAGGGATAGTCGATCGCAAAGAGCACCTTGTCCGCGCCCAGCGCATCGATGCACAGGCGTAGCGCCGGCCCCCAGTTCATGCCGCTCGTCGTGACCACAAAATTCTCGCGGAAGTATTCGCTCGGGCGCTTGGCGAGCTGCGGTCGCTCAGGCACTTGAAACTGTCGATGCATGGTATCGATGCGCGACAGCCAGTACGGCAGGCCTTCTCCTCCGTGCCCCAGCACGATGCGCAGGTCGGGCAGTCGATCGAGCAGCCCGCTCACGATCAGACGCAAGCCATGCAGCCCCGTCTCCGCCTGGAATCCCCAGATCGCATGCTCGAGCGTATAGGTGCGATAGGCCCCCGCCATGGCGGGTATCGGTGCGCGCGGATGGAGGTAGATCGGCGTCTTGAGCGCTGCAGCAGCCTCGAGGATCGGGCGATACTTAGGCTCATCGAGGTACTGACCGTCGGTGTGCGAGTTGATGAGCACGCCGTGCAGGCGCAGCTGCCGCACAGCGCGCTCGAGCTCGCGCGCGGCCTCCTCCGGCGTCTGCGGTGCGACGGTCGCAAGGCCCGCATAACGATACGGGTGCCGCACGATCGCCTCCGCGAGACGATCGTTGGCGATGCGCGCGATCGCGGCGGCGTCAGCGCCCTTCAACATCTGCACGCCCGGCGCCACCAGAGACAGTAGCTGCATGTCGACGCCGTTTGCGTCCATGATCGCAAGCCGCTCTGCGTGCAGATCGAGCAGCCGCGCCGCGAGCACCTTCGCGCCGGCGGCACGCTGCCAGAAGTAGATGTCCGGATCGTACGCGGTGCCGGCACGCACAACACCCGCCATCGCCTCGTTCAACTCGGGGATGACGAACGCCTCCTCGGTCGCGATACAGCGGACGCGTGTCGCGGAGCTCATGCTAGGCCTCGGTTGAATGTGCGCCGACTCGACGGTCTTGCCGAAAAGAGTATACAGTTCCGCCTGGCAATCGTGAGTATGATCGTCCCCACTGCGCCATCGCAAACAGGGCCCTGAGCGAGGATGAAGGCCGTCGTCATTCGCGAATTTGGTCCGCCCGAGGTGCTGCATCTGGAGCGCGACTTCCCGGACCCGACCGCCGCGCCGGGTGAGGTCACGATCGCGGTGCACGCGGTCTCGGTCAATCGCACCCTGGATCTCGCCGTCCGTGCCGGCACCTATGTGGCACCGATCCGCTTGCCGCACATTCCCGGCGTGGACCCGTCCGGTGTCATTAGGGCACTCGGCGAGGGAGTCACCGAACGACACATCGGCGAGCGCGTCGTGACGCTGCCGTGGCGCACACGTCCGCAAGGACCGCTCGATGCACTCGGGATCCAACACCTCGGCGGCTACGCCGAGCTGGTGAGGGTGCCTGCGAAGGCCACGGCGCCCATCCCCGACGGCCTCGACTTCGCGACCGCCACGGTGGTTGCGCGCCATGCGCCGCAGGCCTTCAACCTGCTGCGCGACCGCGCGCAACTCAAAAGCGGCGAATGGGTGCTCGTGATGGGGGCAGCCGGGGGGCTCGGTAGTGCTGGAGTACAGGTCGCGAAGCTCTTGGGCGCACGCGTCATCGCGGCCGCGGGCGCCCCCGCCCGCGTGGCGGCTGCGCTCGGCCTCGGCGCGGATTACGGCATCGACTACGTGCGGCAGGAGCTCACGGCGGAGGTGCTGCGGATCACTGACGGCCACGGGGTCAATGTGGTGTTCGAGAACATCGCCGATCCGCTGCTGTTTGCCCAGGCATTTCGCGCCATCGCCCGCCACGGCCGTTTGGTCACCGCCGGAAGCCACGGCGGGGGCACTGTGCCGCTCGACGTGCAGCGCCTCTACCTGTATCAGATTGCCGTGATGGGGAGCATAGGCTTCACCGAATTCGATGTCGCCTTCGCGCTCAAGGAGGCTGCCGCAGGCCGGCTCCGCGTCTTGATCGATCGCGTGCTCCCTCTGGCGCAGGCTGCCGAGGCCCATCGACTCGTTGCGAGCCGGGCGCTCAGCGGAAAAGTCGTGCTCGACCCGACCTTGGAGTGACCCGCCCGGGTCGTCAGTGCTTGCGGCGCCGTGCGCGCCAGAGGTCCATGATGATCGCCAGTATCACCGCCGATACGGCGCTCACCGCGGCGATGAGCTCGAAGTGTGTCATCACCAGCGGATTGGGGCTCGTGAGATCAACCATCAGACGCACCTCCAGCGCGCCAGAGCGGCCACGGGACGACCGACGCCTTGAAGAGCGCGCGGTAGTGCCCAAAGTAAGCAGCAAACAGCACGCAGTGGAAGGCGAAGTTGCGCGCGCCTGAGATCACCACGTGAACCATGGGCGAGAAGAACACGTTCATGATGAAGATCGTCACGGTGACCGGAAAGAGCAGCACCAGGGCGAGCGGCACGAACAAGTCCGTCACCAGCAAGAAACCACCCACCATTTCCAGGACTTTGGCGAACTGGAAGAGTCCGAGCTTCAGTGTAACGTCCATGTAGGCCGCCCCGAGCGCATCCGCAGGGATCGGCTGCGGCCACACCCCGAAGAAGAAGTTGATGCCGCTCGCGAGGTTGAAGGCCCCGAGATACACCCGAAAGAACAGCAGCAGGTATTTTTGCAGATTCTCCATCAGGCCCCCCCTCATCGTAGCATCCGACACGTCGCGCTGACCGAACGGCAGTACCCCGCTCAGGACCACAGCTCGCGTGTCGCGAGCGCCGCGCCTTCCGTGAGCGCTGCGAGCTTCGCCCATCCCACCTCATGATGCACGCGGCCGAATCCCATGCCGCAGTCCGTGCCACCCATTACGTTCTCGCGACCCACGAGCCGCGCGAACTGGCAGATACGATCGGACACCACCTCCGGATGCTCCACGGTCGCCGTGCGATGACTCACGACGCCTGGGATCAGAATCTTGCCGGGGGGCAGTTTCACATCGCGCCAGATCTTCCACTCGTGCTCGTGACGGACGTTGCCGGCCTCGAAGCTGTAGCCCTGGGCCTTTACCTTGAGCATCAGATCGACGATGTGACGGAACGCGATGTCCTCGGTATGCGGGCCGTTCCAGCTGCCCCAGCACAAATGATAACGAACACGCTCCTCCGGGATGCCGCGCAGCGCGTGGTTGAGCGCCTCAACCCGCACGCGCGCGTAGGCACGGTAGGCCTCGAGACTCGGCTCGGGGAAGAAGGTCGTCCACGCATCCGGCAGTCCGGGATCATCCACTTGCAGAATCAGCCCGGCATCGACCACGGCGTGATACTCGGGCGCCATCACTTCAGCGAGGGCGTGGATGAACTCCTCGTCGCTCTTGTAGTATTCGTTGAAGATGAAGTGATCGAGCCAACCAGGCGCGATCACCGGGAAGAAAGCCTCGCGGTCGGTGCCGGTGCGCGCAGCCTCGAAACGGGCGATCTCCGCCTGCAGCACCGATAGATCGCGATGCTGCAGGGGTCCCGTACAGACGATGCGCCGCGGCCGCGCGACGCTCGTGCGCTCCCGGTCTGCCTCAGCGTAGTAACCGCGGAACTTGTCGCGCTCGCGCGTTTTGAACACCGACGCGCCCACCTCGCCCGGGCGGCACTCCCGTTGCTCGATGCCGCTCATGCGCTTCGCATAGTAGTCAAATCCGCGGTAGCGCCCGAGCTCGCCGTCGCTGATCGCGTCGATTCCCGTGTCGATCTGCTCGCGCACCACGCTCCGCACCGCCCGATCGAGCAGCTCGTCAAAGGCCGCGCAATCCTTGAGCCGCCCTGCGAGCAGCTCTCCTTCTGCCGCGTCAAAGCCCGCGACACCCGTCGACAAGCGCCCCGCGTGGGTCACTCGGATCCCATCCGTGCTACGCAGCATGCGGGCGTCCTCCCTGCCGGAGCGCACCGGCCCGGCTTCGATGGCAAAATGTTAGGCTCTAGTGTCTGCGGATTTTGCCTGACGCGTCAAGAATGAGCGCTCACATCACTCACCCCGCGCGCGTGCTGCCCGTGCCCGTGCCGCGCGCGCTGGTCGCGCTGCTCGCCGCCATGACCGCGATCGGTCCGCTATCGATCGACATGTACCTGCCGAGTCTGGGGAGTATTTCCCGGAGCCTCGGTGTCCCGATCGAGTCCGTGCAATCGAGCGTGGCTATTTTCTTCGTGGGTCTGGCCGCCGGTCAGCTCGTCTACGGACCGCTGTCCGACCGGCTGGGGCGCCGGGGACCGCTGCTCTTCGGCAGCGCAATCTTCGTTGCCGGCTCCGTGATGAGCGCGCTGGCAGTGAGCCTACCCATGCTGCTCGCCGGGCGCCTCGCGCAATCGCTCGGCGCGTGTGCATGCGTCGCGATCAGCCGCGCGGTGATCCGCGACGCACTCGAACTGCAGGAGTCGGCGCGGCTATTCTCTCTTCTGGCGTTGATCGGCGGGATCGCGCCGATCTGCGCGCCGAGCATCGGTGCCGCGCTGCTGCTCGTGGCGGGCTGGCGTGGCATCTTCATCGTGCTCGCCGTGTTCGGCAGCGCGCTCGCAGTGTGGCTGTGGCGGCTGCTCCCCGAGACGCGCTCCGAGGCTACTGCCGAGCGGGCGCGCCACGAGCATCCACTACGCGCCTACCTGCAGCTACTTCGAAACCCACATCTGCTCGGCTTCTTGGCGGCGGGCGCCTTCAACGGTGCGGCGATGTTCACTTACATCGCGGCTTCGCCTTCCGTGTTTATCGACGTCTACCATCGCACCCCGGCGCAGTTCAGCCTCCTCTTCGGTTTGAACTCGATTGGCCTCGTCGGCGCGAGCCAGCTCAATCGACTGCTCCTCGCCCGTTACCCGGTCGCAACCGTGCAGCGGGCCACCGTCGTGTGCTGCCTGGTCGTAGCCAGCTGGATTGCACTCGTCGCCCTGACTGGACTTGGCGGACTGCCGGGACTTGCGACGCCACTGTTCTTCGCGATCTCGACGGTGAGCCTCGTACAATCGAATGCGCTCGCGAGCGCGCTCGCCGCAGATGCCACGCGTGCCGGCTCGACGGCCGCGCTCTATGGAGCCGCGTCCTTTGCTGCTGGAGCGCTGCTCGCCTGGCTGTCGGGACTCTTCTACGACCACACCGCACGTCCGATGGCGCTCACGATCGCCGCCAGCTTCGTAGGCTGCGCGCTCACGCTCGTGTGGGCGCTGCGCCGGCAGCGATAGGTCCCGCATTGCCGGCCCCAAGGCCACGCAGGTCAGGCAGCGCGCCGCGAGCGCGGTGCCAGTACTTCCGTATTGCCTACAGTCTTGTATACTCTTTTTCGGATTTCCCGCCGTCACCGCAGGACCCCGCCGTGCCCAAGCCCTTGTTCCGCGCCGATCAAGTCGGCAGCCTGTTGCGGCCACTGGTCCTCAGGCAAGCTCGGGCCCAGCGGGCAGCGGGGAAGATGAGTGCAGCCGAGCTGCAGCGCATCGAGGACTCTGCCATCGAAGGGCTCCTCGCACGCCAGATCGCACTCGGTCTGCGCGCCGTCACCGATGGAGAGCTGCGGCGCGAGAGCTGGATCTTCGATTTCTTCGCGGCTCTGCCGGGTATCCGGGTCGTCACGCGCAACCTGACGCCCGTCGCCCATGGCGGCGCCGCGCCCGGTGGCGGCCGGCCCATGAAGGTCCCCATCGTCGTCGACAAGCTCGCCTTCGGCGCGCACCCGCTGGTGGAGCACTTCCGTTTCCTCAAAGCCCATACGCAGGCGGTCGCCAAGATGACGATCCCCTGCCCGACGATGCTGATCTCGGCCTCGAGGGACTGGCGCGACATCGTCGACCGCGGCGTGTATCCGCGCATTGAGGATTTCTATGCGGACCTGTCCGCCGTCTATCGGACGGCACTGCGCACGTTCTACGAGGCCGGCTGCCGTTATCTGCAGCTCGATGACGTGAACCTCGCCTTCCTCTGCGATGGCGACATGCGTGCCAAGCTCGCCGCGCGGGGCGATCCGCCCGAACAGGTGTTGAACACATGGGTCGGGATCTTGCGCGAAACACTCGCCGGGCGGCCATCCGACATGACGATCTCGACGCACATCTGCCGCGGCAACTTCCGCTCTTCATGGATGGCGCAGGGCGGCTACGAGGCCGTCGCGGATGCGCTCTTCAATCAGCTCGACTACGACGCCTACTTTCTCGAGTACGACACCGATCGCGCCGGCGGCTTTGAGCCCCTGCGCTTCGTACCCAAGGGACCCAAGCGTGTCGTCCTCGGACTCATCACCACGAAGAGCGGTGAGCTCGAGAGCCCCGACTCCATCAAGCGCCGCATCGAGACGGCCACGAAGTATGTTAGCCTCGATCAGCTCGCCTTGAGTCCGCAGTGCGGCTTTGCCAGCACGGAAGACGGCAATCTCCTCACTGAGGAGGAACAGTGGGCAAAGCTCGGGGAGGTCGTCGATATCGCTCGCGGCGTCTGGCGGGACAGCTGAGCGCGTGATAGCTCCCAGCGGCCCGCGGAATCAGCCCGGTCGTAGCAAGCGCGTCAACCACGGCGTCACCGCCTGAGGCTGCTCGACAGTCGGAAAGTGGGCGCATTCGTCGATGAGCGCGCGCAGCGCGCCGGGTATTTGCGCGGCGAGTGCCTCCGACTGCTCGGGCGTGCACAGCGGATCTTCGCGACCGGAGAGAACAAGCGTGCGACAGACGATCTGACCCACGACGCTGCGCGCATCGGGTCGTTGCAGGAGCGCGCGTACCTCTCGCTCGTACTCCTCGGGCGTGAAGCGACCGTACATCTGCACCAAGCCTTCCATGAGCGTCGCATCCTGTAGGCGTGAGGGATGCAGAACGCGTGGCAGCCATGCCGCGGCAAGCGCCGCCATGCCTGACTGGTATGCGAGGTCGATCTGCGTCTGGCGACGCGCCGCCTCGCCCTCGCGGACCGGGTGAACTGTCGTCCCGATGAGGCCGAGTGCGGTGACGCGCTCGGGCGCGCGACGGATCACTTCGAGCGCGACGCGGCCCCCCATCCCGTGCCCCACGAGCGCGAAGCGCGGCGGTCCGTCCGACAGCACCCTCTCCGCCATGCTCTCGAGCGAGGCCACCTCGAGCAGATGCGGCACGCGGATCTCGTGGTCAACGGACAGCGCCTCGATCTGCGGCGCATAGGCCCAGCGATCGCACATCGAACCTGGCAGGATGATGAGGTGCGCCTTCTGCGTCGCCACGACCGAGGCCTGTTTCGGGCGCAATGCCCCTGGTCAAATAGTCTGCCGAATTGTAGGCTCTTTTGTCCACAGATCGTGTAACCAGCGAGTTGCCAACGGGAGGCGTACTGATGGAAGTGATCGACACCCACTGCCACGTATCGCCCGTGTGGTTCGAGCCGGTCGAGACTCTGCTGTTTCATATGGAGCGTCACGGCGTCGCGCACGCGATCCTGACTCAGCTGCTCGGGCAGACCGACAACACCTACCAAGCGCAATGCCTGGAGCGCTATCCCGGGCGCTTCACCAGCCTCGTCGCCGTGGATGCCGCTGCGACGGATGCCGCCACCAAGTTGCGTGTCCTGGCCGCGGCGGGCGCGCGCGGCGTGCGTATGCGACCCGACACGCGCGCGGCCGGGGGAGATCCGTACGCACTCTGGCGCGTGGCCGCCGAGGCGCAGCTCACCGTGAGTTGCGTGGGCCCGGCTGCGAGCTTCCTCAGCGCCGAGTTCTGTGACCTTCTCGCCACCTTTCCGTCCGTGAGCGTGCTGGCGGAGCATCTGGGCGGCTGGGGACGACCCGACTGCGACGGCAGCCCCGCCACGCTCGATGGCATCAAGGCACTCGCGCGCTTTCCCAACTTACACCTGAAAGTTCCCCCCCTCGGTCAGCTCGTGAAGCGCGCACCGCAGCTGCCCGCAGGCGGACGCACGTTGGATCTCGCACCCGCGCGTGTCGCGCTCGACATGCTGGACGTGTATGGCGCGGAGCGCCTCGCGTGGGCGAGCGATTTCCCGGTCGTCTCCTCGCGCGAGGGGTATGGCAACGCCCTCGCCTGGACGCTCGAGCTCTTCGCGCAACACCCACTGAGCGTGCGGGAGCAAATCTTTGCCGGCTCCGCACGCCGACTGTTCCGCATCGGCTCGTGAGCGCACCGGCTCTCACCGTCCTCGTCACGGGCGCAAACGCCGGCATCGGTCTCGAGTTCGCCCGACAGTACGCTGCGCTTGGCTGGCGCGTGCTTGCGACCTACCGAGGCAACGCCGCGGCACCCCAGCTGCGCGAGCTGGCACAACGCCATGCGAATCTCGCCATCCATTCGATGGATGTGGCCGATGAGGCGCAAGTCAGCGCGCTTGCCAATCGCCTGCGCAGCTCTCCCATCGACGTCCTGATCAACAATGCCGGCGTCTACAGCGAACCCGACGGCAGCTTCACGACGCAGAGCATCGGCGCGTTTCGCTTTGCACTGCTCGAGCGGATCCTCGCCGTCAATGTGATGGGGCCGTTGCTTGTCTCGCAGGCCTTTCTGCCTCACCTGCGCGCCGGCCAGAGGCGCCAGATCGTATGCATGAGCTCGACGAACGGCTCGCTCACGCAACCGTTTGCGGGCGGCGGCGCGACTTTCTATCGCGCCAGCAAGGCGGCGCTGAACCGCGCCATGCAGGTCATGGCTGAGGAGCTGAGCAGCGAGCGCATCGGAGTGCTGCTCCTTCACCCGGGGATGGTCCGGACGGAGCGCTTCTTCGAATACCGCGAGCAGCGCGGCGACCGCACGCCCCTGGGATCGGACTCGCTGGAGACGCCCGTTGCCGTGGCACGGATGATCCACACAATCGATGCGGCGGACTACGCGCGTGAGGCGCGCTTCCTGCTCTACGACGGAACGCCGCTTCCCTGGTGAGCCAAATTGCCTGACCCCAGCTGGTGTGCGGCCAGTCGCTCGTAGATGTGCACCAGCGCGGAATGATCGAGCGCGCCGTCACCGGAGGCGAGCAGCCCGTTCAGCAGCTGCTGACACTGCGCCGTCTGCGGCAGCGGCATGCCGAGCTCGTTCGCCCCCTCGAGGGCTAGCGCCAGGTCCTTGCGATGCAGGGCAATGCGGAACCCGGGCGCAAACTGCCGCTTCAACATGCGCTCGCCATGCACCTCGAGGATGCGCGAGCTCGCGAAGCCGCCCATCAGCGCTGCGCGCACCCGCGCCGGATCCGCCCCCGCCTTGGATGCGAACATCAGCGCCTCGGACACGGCTGCGATCGTGAGCGCCACGATGATCTGGTTCGCGACCTTCGCAGTCTGCCCGGCACCGTGATCACCAATCAGCGTGATGTTCTTGCCCATGAGCTCGAACAGCGGGCGCGCCCGATCGAAGCTCACCTGTGGACCGCCCACCATGATGGTGAGCGTACCGGCCTTTGCCCCGGTCTCACCGCCCGAGACTGGCGCATCGAGATACTCCGCGCCTGCATCGGTCACCTTGCGGGCGAACTCGCGGGTGGCGCCGGGCGCGATCGAGCTCATGTCGATGACGAGCTTGCCACGTTCCAGTGCGACTGCCAGACCGTCGGGGCCGAAGAGCACGCTGCGCACGTCCGCCGTGTTGGGCAGCATGAGGATGATCGTCGCGGCACGCTCAGCCACCGCGCGCGCGCAATCACAAGCGCTCGCGCCCGCCTGCAGCAGCTCGGGCGGTGGGGCCTTGCGTGTATGGATAAACAGGCGATGGCCGCCACGCAGCAGATGTTGCGCCATCGGCCGACCCATGACGCCCAATCCAATGAAACCGACATCCGCCATGAGGGACTCCCACGGACGACGCGCCGCACCGCGCGTGCCAAGATAATGATCAGCGGATCTTGTATGACAATTTCGGCTAGCGCAAGGGATAGAGCGCCGCAGCGGTACCGTGCAACACCCGCGCCTGCGCCGCAGGCGAGAGCGCCGCGGTCGCCGCGCGCATCTGGGCGATCACACTCGAATACGTCTGCCCGGGGCCGAGGATGTCGGTGCCCCACAACAGGCGCTGCACGCCGACTTCGCTCACGAGCCGCTCGAGGAGCGCGGCGGCAGACAGCCTCGCGGTGGCGAGCCGCGCGAGTGTCGTCCCCGTTAGCTTCAAATACGCTCCCGGAAAGGCAAGCACGGCACGCAATGGCGCGTCGATGCCGTAGTCGGGCGGCCCCGACTCGACCGTCGTGCCTGCGAGGCTGTCGAGCACCAGGGCTTGCGGTGGCGTTGCGCTGAGCAGCCGCAGGAGCGCAGCAAGTCCCGCGCTGCGGTTCCAGCCAAAGAGGTGCACATTGACCGGCACGCCCTGCTCACACGCGACACGCCACACGAGCTGCGCGCCTTCGCCGTCGAGCCAGCCGAGGTCGACGCCCCGCACCGCCTCCATGAAGCGCACTCCGACGGCGCCGCGGGCCAGCCAGTCGCGCGCGTGGCGCTCGCACTCGCGCTCGAGCGCATCGACTTGGCAAACGTACTGGAGGCGATCCGGATGTGCCGCGGCGGCATCGCATACGTAGCGATTGTCGTAGCCGTACAGCCGCCCGCGCTGCACCAGGACGGCACGCTCGACTTGCGCATCGTCGAGCACGGCGAGGAGCTGCGTATCGGTGTGCCCCTGCTCTCGCTCGCGCGGCTCGAGTGGCGGCCCGAGGGGTTGGAAGGGATAGCGTGCGAGATCGTCGGATCGGATCAGCGCGTGGGCATCCAGCAGGGGTGAGGCCACCACGTGCGTACCCGACGACTCGTTACATGCCGCGGGCCACGAGACTACCGACGAGGCCTTCCTCGATCCGGCCGCGATCCTCCTCGAAAACCCGCAGCAGACGCTGCCGGTCGCGCGCGGAGAGTGCCTTGATCATGTGCCGCTCGGAGACGACATTGTTCTCGGAGGGATCACGCGGACCGAGCGAGCGGTAGCGATCAGTCATGCGCAACAGGCGCAGCACTTCCTGCACCAAAACGCGCTGCGGGGAGAGCTCGAATACCATCCGATAGAAGTGCCGGTGCTGGATGGCCCACTCCGCGCGGTTGCCTCCCTTCATCAGCTCCTCGAGCCGATCGACCTGATCGCTAAGCTCGGAGAGCTGCTGCTTGCTTGGCCATGCGATGGTCGAGAGCACCTCGGATTCGAGGAGGTGACGCATGCGATAGAGCTGGCGTGCTTCATCGCTCGACAATCCGGCGACAAAGAAGCCGCGATTCGGATCGTGAGCGACGACACCCTCGGCGGTGAGGAGCTTCAGTGCCTCACGCACCGGAACGCGACTCGCGCCGAAGCGCTCGGCCAGATCGACCTGGCGCAACTGCAGCCCTGGAGAGAACACGCCACGAGTGACGAGTGAGCGAATCTCATCGGCAATGACGGCTGGCAGATCGGCGCTCTTCGTCTTGTCCTTCATTGCATTCGATCTTGTAGCGGCTGCGACGAGTATATTCGAAGTCGCCAGAAGGTGGCGAGCCCACGGCGCTCCGATCAGCAGCTCGCATTGAACCGGCAACCACCGGCGTTGCTCTGTGGACTGAATGTCTACATAATTGCATACTGTTTCGATAGATCACGGAGCGATTCGTGGACTCATCCGTCGTTACGCAGTCCGTCGACGTCGCAGCCGCCATCGATTCGGGGCACTGGAGTGCGTACCAGAAGCTGACGCTGGCGCTCATCGCGAGCGCATTCGCCGTCGATGGCCTCGCAAACCAGGCCCTGGGGCTCGCAATTCCCGCACTCATAGCCGAGTGGCACGTCACGCGGGCGGCTTTCGCCTCCATCGCCGGTGCCGGCTTGATCGGCGTCACGATCGGCGCGGCCGCAGGCGGGATGATCGGAGATCGCATCGGCCGTCGGTTCGGCCTCATCGCGAGCGTGCTGCTATTCGGCCTCATGACGCTCGTGGCCGCGGGTGCTTCCACGACGGGCCAACTGCTCATCGTGCGCTTCATCGGCGGCATCGCCATCGGAGCGGCGCTGCCCAACGGTGCTGCCCTGATTGCCGAGTCCACCCCCCTACGGCAGCGGAGCCTCGCCATTGCCATCGGCATGATGTTCATCGCCGTCGGTGGACTGCTCGCGAGTGTCCTCGGCGCAGTGGTGTTGCCGCGCTTCGGCTGGCGCACTTACTTCATTGTGTCGGGCGGACTATCGCTCGCGCTCGGAATTCTTTTCGTCGCGAGCCTGCCTGAATCACCCTTGTTTCTGGTCCGACAACCGCAGCGGCGTGCGGCGCTCCTGACGCTCCTGCGCCGAATCAAGATCGACTTGCCCAGTGACTCGATCCTCATCGAGCGCTCGATCTCGTCCGATCGACCGCCGCTCGCGCTGCTTCTGCAGAGCGACATGCGCCGCAACACTCTCGCGCTATGGATGGGATTTTTCTTCTGCCTGCTCGCGAGCTATACGATGTTCAGCTGGGCACCCACGATGCTCGCGAGCCAGGGCTTCAACGTGTCTCAAAGCAGCATCGGCATGAGCGCCTTCAGCCTGGGCGGTGTCTGCGGCGGCCTGCTGGGCGGCTGGCTCATCACCGTGGTAGGTTCGCGCCACTCGGTGCTCGCTCTTGCGGCGGGCGCCGCGCTCGGGGCCCTGGTGCTCGGGGGGCTCGCCCGTGGCATGGCCGCTCCCTTCCCCCTCCTCCTCGTGGCTCTCTTGTGTGAGGGGGTGTTCATCGCCGGATTGACGAACGGCGTGTACACCCTCGCAGCGTTCATTTATCCCCCCTACGCCAAGGCTACGGGAGTGGGGGCTGCGGCGGCAGTCGGCCGCATCGGCGCCGTCGTGAGCTCCTACACAGGCGTACTTGCCCTGCAGCTCGGGGGCGCTTCGAGCTACTTTCTGGTGATCGCGCTCGCGGCGCTCTTGTCCTTCGTCGGCATCGCCGCCATTCGCTCCCACGTGCCACGCAACGCGTGATACGCGACCGACCGCTCACGATCGCAGTCGTCTCGGCGGGGGCGATGGGGGGGCGGCTCAGCGCAACACTGCTGGCACACGGCGCTCGCGTCAGGACCGGCGTGCAGGGCCGCAGCTTCGCGACCCGCGAACGCGCCCTGCGGCGCACATGGAGTTAGTGGACCTGCGGGAACTCGGCTCGGCCGACACGCTGCTCGCCGTCGCGCCCTCCGACCAGGCCGTCGTGGTCGCCAAAGTGCTGCTGGAGATCGGCGCAGTGCGCGCGCACGGGCCGCCGTACGTATGCCTCGCCGCCTGCGATGTCCGCACTACGCGGCGCCCTCGGGGCGTTCCTCGGGGCTTCGACCGCGGCGGCGGGCGGCGCGCGGGCTACTCGGTGACGATCGACTTGATCTCGAGGTACTCGAGCAATCCGTGCTCGGCGAACTGACGGCCGTTCCCCGAGCGCTTGTAGCCGCCGAAGGGCGCGACCGGATTCCACGGAGGATAGTTGATCGACACGTAGCCTGCCCGCAGCTGCGCAGCGATCTCGCGCGCATGAGCGAGCGAGCCAGACGCCACGTACGCCGCGAGCCCATAAGGGGTGCCGTTCGCGATCCGCACGGCATCGTCCTCGGTTTCGTAGCCGATGAGGCACAGCACGGGTCCGAAGATCTCCTCCTGTGCGATGATCATCGCGGGATCGACATCGGAGAACACCGTGGGCTGCACGAAGTAGCCGTGCGGCAGACTCGCAGGACGCTCCTCTCCGCCTGTCACGAGGCGTGCCCCCTCTGTAACGCCGGTGTGGATATAGCCGCGCACCCGATCAAACTGCGCACGGTTGACGAGCGGGCCGAGCTGCGTATCCGGTGCGCTCGGGGGACCGAGTTTCATCCGACGGGCTGCATCCGCGGCCAGCATGGCTGCCCGGGGCAAGCAGGCGTGCGGCACCAGCATGCGGGTCGGTGCGGCACAGGCCTGACCTGAGTGAAACATGCATGCCGCGACACCGCGGCGCACAGCCGCCTCGAGATCGGCATCACGCAGGATGAGATTGGCGGACTTGCCCCCGAGCTCCTGCACGACGCGCTTGACGGTCGGCGCAGCCGCCTGCGCCACGGCAACCCCACCCCGCACCGAGCCCGTGAAAGACACCAGGTCGACGGCGGGATGCGAGGCGAGCGCCGTGCCCGCTTCCGGCCCATCTCCGTTGATGAGATTCACCACGCCGGGCGGCAAATCACAAGCGGCAAAGACCTCTCCGAGGATGAGCGTGCACAGGGGCGTCACCTCGCTCGGCTTCACCACCACGGTGCACCCAGCCGCGAGCGCCGGCACGACCTTGCAGAGCACCTGCCCGACCGGCGCATTCCAGGGCGTGATGAGTCCGCAGACGCCGATGGGCTCGCGCACGACATCGTAGTGACCGTGAGCTTCCACGAACGCGAAGTGCTTGAGCACTTCGAGCATCGTCGTGATGTGCAGCTCGCCAACTTTCACCTGGCCGGCGGCAAGTGTTACCGGTGCTCCCACTTCCTGGACCACGATGCGCGCGATGTCTTCGCCGCGCGCACGGTAAGCTGCGAGCAGACGCAGCAGCAGAGCGGTGCGCTCGGCCAAGCTACTGCGCGCGAAAGCCGGGAACGCGGCGGCGGCCGCGGTGACCGCCCGTGAAACATCTTCGCGGCCCGCGAGCGCGACTTCGCCAAGCGGCGTCTCGTCCGCCGGGTTCACGACCGCGGCTCGCCGGGTACCCTGGGCACGCACCCAGGCGCCATCGATGAAGAACTCATGCGCGTGACTGAAATCCACCTTCAGGCCTCAACCACGCGTTGCCAGAACGCACGCGCTCTCCGCATAATAAATTGTCTTCATTTTCGTATCCATACTGTGAACTCCACTGCCTCCGCGCGCCGGCCGCGCGCCAGCATGCTCGTGCCGATGACCGTCGCCAGCGCCTTCTTCATGGAAGGCCTGGACGCCACGGTCATTACAACCTGTCTGCCCCAGATCGCGGCGGGCTTTGGCGTGCATGTGTCGGCGATCAGCTCGGCGATCACGGCTTACCTCGTCAGCATCGCGGTCTTCATTCCCTTGAGCAGCTGGCTCGCCGATCGCTTCGAGATCCGCCGCGTGTACTGCGCGGCGATCGTGGCGTTCGCGCTCGGCTCGATGATCTGTGCCTTCAGTTCCGGTCCCG
>Ga0335077_10000613_pt1 | contig 40510 bp, 27 predicted proteins | sample Lox_Sample_31_FD_207151 | JGI IMG/M metagenome (GOLD analysis project Ga0335077, IMG submission 207151) | Soil microbial communities from Loxahatchee National Wildlife Refuge, Florida, United States - Lox_Sample_3.1 | ecosystem: Environmental > Terrestrial > Soil > Wetlands | place: USA... | reverse complement strand
CATTCCTTCCTATGTATTTCGTGTATGTTCTCGGGAACACCACGACCCAAAAACACTACACGGGATTCACGACTGACTTGGTGCAGCGCCTAGGGCAACACAATTCCGGCGTCACGAAATCCACAAAGAATCGAGGGAAGTGGGAGCTTCTCTATTGGGAGGAGTTCGCGACTCGCCCGGAAGCGATACGGCGGGAACGGTTTCTAAAGAGCGGACAAGGGCGTGAAGAGTTGCGGCGAATCCTCCGCTCCAAGTGCACCCGCAGCTCAGATGGATAGAGTCCGACTTCGGCGGAAACCAGAAGGTCGGGAGTTCGACTCACTCCGGGCGCGCCACTTCCCCCAATATCCACGCGGTTTTTCAACGTTCGCAATGAACGCGCCACTGACCCGGTAGCCAGTATTGACCTCTTATTGACCTTCTGGCGGGAAGGATCCTCTGGCAGAACACCAGAAATCCCTATGTTTTTGCGTGGTTTCAATCGGCCGAGGACGAATGATCAGGGAAGCTGCCTCCTACAGCGAGGGCGGTAGCGATTAAGCGATCGTCCGGCACATGGTAGACTCAGGCCATGGTTAGCCTACGAGACAACGGTGACGCGGTGGAGCGTAAGACGTGGGATGAGCTGCAAAGCCACTTCCCCCACTACGAGGAGTTCTGGCTCACGCACGCCGTGCCGCTGCGCGCGGACAATTCGATTCAATTTCGACCGGATATCGATGAGGACTTCGAGATCCTCGCCATGCAAAGCTACTCGACGTACGTCAACTTAGCCAGGGCCTACGAGCGAATTTTTACTCCCGAAGAGGACAGCCTCTTTTTCCCCGACGAAATATATGCCCTACTTCAGCGCGCGGCGGAGCTTGCTATCAAGGCCGTACAGAGGTTCGGCATGATCTACTCGCAATGCTTGGGTCATAAACCTAAGATCGATATAACCGCGATCGACACGTTTCAGAATCGGATTACGAACTACCGCAACCTCATCCACGACGAGTTCATCGGAGTCTTACGGACAGACGCCGGCCGTCTCATGGTTCCGAGAGACGAGTTTCTGAATCTTTACCCGAGGTGGACCAAAGTGCTTTACGAGCGCCGCGACGAGCATTTCGTCGATGTGCTTACTCAGATCGCTAACCACTTCTACTCCTTATCATCTGCCCTCGAAACGTGCTGGAAACAGATGTGTGAACTTTCGTCCGCTCTAGTCGATAACCCCAAGTATCTCCTGAAACGGAATCAGGGGTACTCAGTACCTTCCTCGACGCTCACGATCATGTCGAACCGCTCTTCCAGCGTTGGGTCCGTGTTGGCGTTCGGTGTATCAGGACAGAAGTTCGTTAAGTGAAGTCTATCAGTCTGTAGAGTTTTCGTCGGGATGACAGAACCAACCGTTACTCTCTACAAAGGCGAGCGCGAAGTTCGCACCTATTCGGAGCTTCACCACGCCACGAGAATGTTGATCAAGACATCCCATGAGCACATCCCGGGAAATGCCTACACGGTAATGTCTGCTCTGATTCTCGAAGCGTTCACTTTCGAGGCGTATCTGAATCATCTAGGGGAGAGGCACTTCAACCTGTGGACGGAGGACGAGCGGATTCCTTGGCGGCAGAAGTTCGACATGATCCGGGACAAGGTCGATCTGAAACGCATTGACGGCACGCGGCGGCCCTACTCGACACTCTACCAACTATTCTGGTTTCGAAACGTTCTCGCTCACGGGCGGACCGAAACGTTTCGCGAAGAGTTTCAAGTCGCTGAGCCGCCTCCTCTCGCGTGGCCGAAGAGCGACTGGGAAAAGTACCTGACGCACGACAACGCCATCGTCGGGCGTGAGGATGTTGAGACGATCATCCACAAGCTTCACTCTATGGCCGGGCTGGGAGACCACCCATTTGACGCACCCGGAGCGTCCGGTGAGTTTACTCTGAAGCGCACAAATCCTTGATGGGCGGGTGGCGCACCCTAAACCGCCTTGAGTGGCGGCGGGTGGCGCAGGCATTGGCCCTTGATTTTGCGGGTTCCCCATGCACGATTTCGTCCTTGGGGGGACGCCAGTCTAAGCTAGACTAGGTGACGCGCATGACCGTTTCGCCGCCGTCCAGGAGACATTTCATGGCTTCGAACCAACGACGTCTCGAAGATCTCGTTTCCGTCGGACCCGCTATGCTCCGCGATTTCGATTTGCTGGGGATCCGCAACATGAGCCAGCTCGCGCGCCAGAATCCCGAAAAGCTCTACGAGCGCCTCTGCCTCAAGATGGGCAGGCCGGTGGACATCTGCTGCCTCGATGCATTCAGCGCCGCAGTGGCGCAAGCACGCAATCCACGGCTACCCAGTCAACAGCGCCAATGGTGGTATTGGAGCCGGAAGCGAAAGGCGCGCGATGCCCGCAGCTGAACGCGAAGTTACCAAAACCCACTTCTCCGCTCAGCGCGGCAATCAGGAGTTCGTCGAACGTCCGGGCGAACACTGGCCAGCGTTCCTCAGCGGCATCACCAGCTGACGCGCGAATGTACCCCGCAGTTACGGTGCTCCGTCTTATGAATTAAGCTGGGAGCGGCCGATGAACGCGACGCCGATTGCACGGCGGTTCTTCTCGATTCTCGCGGTTGCATCGATTCTGGCGCAGCCTGCCATTGCCTACCAGTATCCCCTTTCTTCCACGGCCATTCGCGACGCCTACTTCCTGGGCTCCGGCGACCCGGTAAAGCTCGGCAATTTCCTCGAACGATATGCAAAGTACTATCCGGTGCCCAAATCGGGGCAGTACGTCGCCTCGATTCGCTTTGAGACGCCGTATTACCTCATCGCGGAACGCGTCTCGCAGCCGTTCTCGCACTATTACGCACCGGATGCGGAACAGGAGTTCCTTGGCAAACCGGGCTATTGCCGTGTTCGTGTCGAGATTTTTTACGGATTGTCCACCAATCCGGCGAACTATCGGACAAATTACGCGGTTCAACTCAAGCAGCACGACAAGGAAATTCCGATCAAGAGAAGGTGGACGGAAGCCATTGTCCCGGTCGGCGATATCGGCCCAATCGATTCAGGGATGTATCTGACGGCGGAGTACAGCGCGGACAATATCGATTCCGAAGCTCCTGCAACAATCGAAGTCCTCGCACCTGACGGAAATAACGTCACCGAGACATTCGATCTCGATAGCCTTCGCTGAATTCTGCTGCTCGAAGCGCGCGGTCCAGCGGTCCGGCGTTCCCTGCCCCTCGATAAATTGAAACGCGTCCTCGACCGCGCGCCCAGCGGCATGCAAGCCCTTCGCATCCGTCGTAAACAGCCGGGGCCGGGACCGGGGGTCATTCGAGAGACTTGCGGAAACGCAGGATGCTGACACTCAACATCAGAAACGCGAAGCCCGCCATGAGAAGCATATTCGGCCAAAGGACTTCCAGGCCGACACCTTTCAGGAAGATGCTGCGCAGGATCAACACCACGTGACGGAGCGGGTTGAAGTAGCTCAGTTTCTGGAAGAACGGAGGCATGCTGCTGATGGGAGTGCCGAACCCCGAAAGGCTGGTCATCGGCATCGTAAAGAAGAACGCCGTAATCATCGATTGCTGCTGTGTTCTCGCCAGGGTGGAAAGCAAAAGCCCGAGACCAAGCGCCGCGAGAAGAAAGACCATAACGCCAATTGCCAGCACGGCGATGTGTCCGCGGAGGCGTACCCCAAACCATAGCGTGCCGACGAGGGTCAGCATCGTCGCGTCAAAACAACCAATGAGAAAGAAAGGCACCGTCTTGCCGACGATAAATTCCCAGCGGCGGATAGGAGTAACCATGACTTGCTCAAGAGTGCCGATCTCTCGTTCGCGGACAACGGCGAATGCCGTCAGGTTCATGATTAGGATCAGCATCAGGTTTCCGAGCACGCCCGGAACGAAATACCATTCGCTCAGCAGGCCTTCGTTGAACCAGGGACGCGCTTCGAGACTGACCTGAGGCACAAACGGTGCCAACTGGGGCGCAGTCCTGCCGATCTGGTCGATCTGGTACTGCTGCGCGAAGGCCGCTCCTACTTGACTGAGATAGCCGATGGCGACGAGCGCGGTGTTGGAATTCGAGCTGTCCACAATGACCTGGACGGACGCGCCCTGGCCGTTGCGCAATCGCTGAGCGAAACCCGAGTCAATTTCCACAGCGAGGAGAAAATCGCCCCGGTCGATGCCCTTGCGAAGCTCGCCGCGCTCGCTGACATACCTGGTGATCCGGAAATATCTGCTGGCGGAAAAGTGCGAAATGAGTTCGCGGCTCTCTTGCGTATTGTCCTGATCCAGCACGGCCAGGGAAACATGCTTTATTTCCATAGTGGCGGCGTAGCCGAAGATAAACATCTGGATCAGCGCCGGTCCGAACAAAAGCCAGCGAGTGTGCGGATCGCGCAGAGTTTGGATGAACTCCTTCTTCAGCATCTGGCGGATTCGTTCCATGGCCTCGCGAAATCTCATGCAAGCCTCTTCCGGAACGAACGCGTGGCCAGTATGACCAACACGGCCGCAATCGCGGCTAGCGCGGCAATGTCGGGCGCCAGCAACCGTATCTCGGAGCCCTTCAGGAATACGTTGCGCAAGATGGAGACGTAGTATCTTGCCGGCAAGACCGCGGTGACCCATTGAACGACAACGGGCATCTGGTCAATCGGAAATATGAAGCCCGACAGCAGGAATGTCGGGAGAAACGTAGCCAGCAATGCCATCTGGCAGGCTCCGAGCTGCGATTTCGCGGTGACGGAAATGAAGTAGCCGAGGGACAAAACCACGATCAGAAACAGCATGGAGCAGCCAAACAGCACAGCCCAACTTCCACGAAAGGGTACGCCGAACCACCAAACGGCCGTGCCCGCACAGATCGCCGTGTCCATAATCCCGATTACGAAGTACGGCAGTAGTTTCCCAATCTGGATTTCCAGCTTGCCGACCGGCGTGGAGATCAGCTGCTCCATGGTGCCGCGTTCCCACTCGCGAGCGATCGTCAGCGAGGTAAGAAACGCACCCACGACGGCCATCACCATTGCCACCACACCGGGGACCAAATTCGCCATGCTTTCAAGGTCTTCGTTAAACCAAGTGCGCTGCTCAAACGTTACGTTCGGCGCACCCGCGGCAATGCCTCGTTCCTGCTGCCAGGCAATTTGAATCTCGGAGGAGTAAGTCTGCGTGATGGCCTGCGCGTAACCCATGCCGATGCTGGCCGAGTTGCTGTCGCTGGCGTCGAGAATGGCCTGCACGCTGGCCCGGCCGGTGGAATGAAGATCCTCTGCGAACTGGGGCGGCACCACCAGCGCCACGCTGCACACTCCGTAATCTATGTTGCGGACGACGTCCGGGTAGCTGTCCAACAAGCGCACCACGTTGAAGTAATCGGTGGCCTGAAAGTGCTTGAGAAAGTCCTGGCTGGTTTGGGTGCCGTCGCGATCGTAAATGCACAGCGGAATATGCTTGACGTCGAGGTTGACGGCATAGCCGAAAATAATGAGTTGGACCAGCGGGATGAGCAGGACGATGAGAAGGCTTCTGGAATCGCGCACGATCTGGAGCATTTCCTTGCGGGTCATGGCCACAATGCGCGTCCAGCTCATGCCGCGCCCCCCGTCTTGCTGGCCCCGCGCATTGTCGTGAGTGATACAAACACGTCCTCAAGGCTCGGCGCAATCTGTTCAATCCGTCCCGGTCGGAATCGGCGCGCCAAGAGCAATTCACGAATCTTTGGCACCATAGACGCCGCGTCAACGACGACCGCATGGATTCCACTGCCGAAGACAGCAGCGTCCAGCACTTCCGGCGCTCCTTGAATCAGATCGAGTGCCGGACCGAGCGGATCGCATTCGATCATCAAAAGCTCGCCTTTCATGTGATGGTTCTTGAGGTCCGTAGGAGTGCCCATGGCCACGATACGCCCACGATCCAGGAGTACGAGGCGGTTGCAATACTCGGCTTCGTCCATGTAGTGCGTGGTGACGAAAACGGTGATGCCTTCGCCCACCATCTGGTGTATCAGGTCCCAGAATTGACGGCGCGAGACAGGGTCGACCCCCGAGGTCGGCTCGTCGAGGAAAATCACCGGCGGACGGTGCAACACGGCGCACCCGAGGGCCAGCCGCTGTTTCCAGCCAACGGCCAGCGCGCTGGTGGGGTTCTGCCCGCGCTCCTCGAGCCCCGCCATCTTCAACGCCCATGCGATGCGTGCAGGAATCTCTTTTTTCGGCACGCTGTACATGCCGGCAAAAAACTCCAGGTTTTCGGCAACGCGCAGATCGTTGTAGAGCGAGAATTTCTGCGACATATAGCCGATATGCTGGCGCACAGCCTCGGGATTTCGGCCAACGTCGATTCCACTCACCGTGGCGCTGCCGGACGACGGCCGCAACAATCCGCAGAGAATGCGGATCGTCGTGGATTTTCCGGATCCGTTCGGGCCGAGGAAGCCGAATATCTCGCCGCGCACGGCTTCGAAGCTCACGTCGTCCACCGCCACGAAATCTCCGAATCGCTTGGTGAGTTTCTGGACGACGACCGATGGCTCCTTCTGATTCATGAGGATCTCTTGGACAATCGCTTCGCCGACTCTCTTTCCACCGCCGACACGAAGATGTCTTCGATGCTCGCCTCGACCTGTTCGATCGAGTCATAAGAAACCTTGGCTGCATCCAATCGCGCGCGGAGTTCCGGAAGGCGCCTGGCGGCATCGTCCACGAAGACGTGCACGTGATCGCCTACGAGCAAAGCCTCGCGTTCGCCGCTGGCGCCGGAAAGTTCGGTTCGCACTCGTTCCGCATCGTCCGAATGGACAACCACCACTCCGCCCGGGAACTTCTTTCTCAATGCCTCGGGAAGGTCGCAGAAGAGCAACCGGCCCTGATACAGGAGGCCCACGCGATGGCAGCGTTCGGCCTCGTCGAGATAGGAAGTGGTGGTCAGGATGGCAACGCCCTGGGCGAGAAGTGAATAAAGAATTTGCCAGAAATCGCGGCGCGAGACCGGATCGACTCCGTTTGTCGGCTCATCGAGCAGGATGACGCGCGGGGTATGGATGAGCGCGCAAACAAGCCCCAGTTTCTGCTTCATCCCCCCCGACAGGTTTCCCGCCAGACGGCGGCGGAACTCAGCGAAGCCGGCTGCGGCCAGTAACTCGGCCGACCGTTCGTCCCGTTCCCTGCGCCGAACGCCAAATAGGTCGGCGTAGAAGCGAATGTTCTCGTCGACCGTCAGGTCTTCGTAAAGGCCAAAGCGCTGGGGCATATAGCTCAAATCCCGTTTGGCGCCCTCCGGATCGAGCAAAACATCGTGTCCCGCAACCGTCGCCGAGCCGGAATCCGGAGTAAGGACGCCGGCCAGCATTCGCATCGTGGTTGTCTTGCCGGCGCCGTCGGGTCCCACGAGTCCGAAAATTTCTCCTGGTTTCACGTCAAATGAAAGCTGGTCGACAGCAGTGACGCTGCCGAATCGCTTGCCCAAACCGGAGACCGCAATTGCGGGTACTGAGATCATGGCAGCGTGGGTCACTTCACGGGAATAAAAGCATCGGCGGGCATGCCGGGCTTGAGTTCGTGATTCGGATTTTCGACGTCGATCTTGATTCGATAGACAAGCGTCACGCGTTCCTTTTCCGTCTGCACGCTTTTCGGAGTGAATTCCGCGTCCGACGCGATCACCGAAACACGGCCCGCGTAGGTCTTGCCCGGATAGGTATCCGTACGTACGGTCACCGCCTGGCCCCAATGGACCTTGCCGAGGTCCGTTTCCGGCAGATAGACACGGAGCCATATGTGATCGAGGTCGGCCAGCGTGACGATGGGAGTTCCAGGCGACACGACCTCGCCCAGTTCCGCTTGGCGAACCAGAACGATGCCGTCGAACGGCGCGCGCAGCACCGTGTAGCTCAGGCGAATCTGCGACATCTCGAGATTCGCTTTCGCTTGATGAACATCGGCGCGGTCGACGTCCAATTCTTCTTTCCGCGTGCCTTCGACGAGCTCGTTGAGAATCTGCCGGGCCCGGTCGTACGTCGCCTGCGCGCGGGTCACGTTCGTGGCCGCCTGATCCCGGGTCTGCCCTGAAATCTCGTCCTTTAGGTAGAGAGCTTCGTAACGGGCATAGTCCTTTTTCTTTTCTTCGAGGTCCGCTTTGGAGTCGATCGCGGTTTGCTTCGCGGCTTCGACATCCTGCCAGCGGCTTCCTGCGAGGCCGAGAGCCAATTGCCGGTCGCGCACGCGGCGCGTCGATTCGTCCATGGCGACTTGCTGGCGGTAATCAGCGCTGTCGAGCTGAGCCAGCAGATCGCCGGCTTTCATCGCCATGCCTTCGTCCACTGGCAGCCTGATGATGCGGCCCATCACCTTGAAACTGACCAGACTCTCGTGCGCCTCGATATTGCCGGAAAGCTTCAGCTCGTTTGCAGAGGCCCTGTCCGCGAGCCACACGCGATAGAGGCGTATGCCTGCAAACACCGCCAAGGCCGTTAACCCTACGATTAGAATCGCCCGTTTCATCGAAGTTCTACCTTTTGTTGTCACCGGCGCCGCTTCCTGCATCGGCTAGTCCCAGATATTTTTGATAATTCTTCTCGGTAGCACCCAGGGCGCGTGCGAGGGCGGCGCGCGCATCGGCATTTTGCGCAATCGCCGCAATTCGGTCGTCCTGCGCGCTGGACAGAGCGTCTTGAGCAGTTACAACCTCGATGTTGTCGGTCACGCCGTTGCGAAAGCGGTCCTCCGCCAAGTCTAGCTCGCGGCGAGCCAAATCGAAGCCGGCTTGCGTCACGCTCACCTGTTGTTCTGTCGAATGGATGTCGAGAACGGCTGTGCGCAGATCCTGTTCGATGCTCCGCGCGAGATCGTCCGTTTGCGCCTTCAGGCGGCGTGCGCGGCTTTCCAGTTCCTGTTTTTCCCCGGTACGGTCTCGATCGAAGATCGTCACGGAGAGTACTCCTTCGATTCCGCCTGATGATGGCATCGAGCCAAGATTCCGGCCGGCGGCACCGTAGTTTCCGTTGACGGCCAGCGCCGGCAGATAGCGCGAATGCGATGCTTTCTCCTGTTCGATCAACGATTGTTGCTGGCTCATGAGTGAGCGATAGTCGTCGCGTGCATTGAGGGCAGCTGGCAAGGCCTGTTCGATGTCGGGCGCCTCGATATGACGGAATTCGAGCTTCTCGGCAAGCTCCAGGGGCGTTCCGGGTTTCAGGCCGAGAAATCTGGCGAGGGCGAGCAACGAGGTCTGGTAGTTGTTCTGCGCAACGAGGAGAGTCTGTTGATCTCGCGCGAGTTGCACCTGCGAGCGAACCATGTCGATCGCGGTGGCTAGCCCCTGATCGTGTTGATCGGCGGCTAGCTTTTCAAGGATTCGGGAGGTGTCTACCCGCGATTGTGCCGCCTCAACCTCGGCCGCGGCCGTTTCGGATTGCAGATAAAAGCCGGCGGCCTCCCGGACGACGAAATCGCGCGTGTCCTGGTAGCTCAGTTTCGCGGCTTCCTCCTCGTTGGCGCTGGCCCTCCAGTTGTGAAGCGCTTGGCGATCGATCACCGGCTGCGAGGCGAATACGCGAAAGTCGTAATAGGCAAACGGGCCGACAGTAGCGGGAATTCCGGGGAACGAAATCCCTTCGATGCGGAGGTTGTTTTTCAACAGGTTCGCAAGCGCGTCCGCGCTGGCGTGCGGAAGCAGAGTTGCCAAGCGGCGTGTGCGCGTCCCTTCTGCTTCGTCAACCTGAGTCTCGGAAACCTGGACGTTGACGTTCTGCTTGAGCGCGAGATCGATCGCATCTTTTAGTGTCAGCCGCTTCGGAGTTTCTTGTGCGTCGGCGCTTCTGACGGACAAAGCCAAGGCGAAAAGGAGGAACGCAAGGGCACTCGAGATTCGTTTCATTACGCCCTCCCCGCCCGAAGCGGCTCGGCGGCTGCCGGGGTATTCATCGAGCTGCCGGCGCCGAGCCCCCGCAAAACGAAATCGAGGTGGGCGTTCCGGTACGCATCAACATCTAGTCCGTGGCTTTCGCCAAGCACGAGGCCCCAGACTACGGCCAGCACGGCGGGAGCCGCCAGTATCTGGGGAAAACCGCGGATTTCGGTGGCCTGAAACTCTCCCGACGCTATGCCTCGTTCGATCACAAGCCCGAAGGCCGATCTGCCAGGATCGATGATTTCGCGGTAGTACATCTGGGCAAGTTCCGGAAACTTGCCGCTCTCTGCGATCAACAGTCTCAGAAGAGCCGTTGCTTTCTTGTTGCCTACAACCTCCGCATATTGACGGCACAACAGGTCACGAAGCAGCGCCCCAGCCGTACCAGAGAAACCCTGTAGAAATTCCTGGAAGCCGGAGAAGACAGGTCGGATACAGCCGCGCAAGACCGCACGGAAAAGTACGCGCTTGTTTCCGAAATGCAGAAAAATCGTTCCCTTGGCGATTTTCGCTCGCTTGGCGACGTCGTCGAGTCGTGTGGCCGCGTATCCGTTGATGGCAAACTCTTCAAACGCAGCATTCAATATCTGTTGCCTTCGCTGCGTTTTTTGTGTTCGCCTTCGCTCAGGCTGCTTGACAGTCTTCATTGTTTGTCTCTTCGGCCGATTGATCCCCAACTGACCGGTCAGTCAACTCGCATTCTAGACTGTCCCTCCTTCCGCTCCCGTGATTCGTGTCACCCCACTTTGTGACATGCATCACTCTGGCTTGCACCATAAGAAGCAGCGTCCCGCGTCGAGCGAGACTTCCCCTATCTCATTGAAAAAAAGGATGACGGTGCGTTCTAGTCGAGACACTTCTTGGGGCCCTGCGGATGCCAGCGTGAGGCCCTCTAATTCGTTCTCAAGTAGTGCAAGAAGAGAGTCAGGTGCCGCCGGACGTCACTGGTGATCAGGAAATGCTCGCGGACGTGCTCGTGGCCCTGCTCGCCGAGGCGCTGCGCGATCGCAGGATTCGAAAGCAGGAAGCGAATCTGGTAGGCCGTCCCCTCGATCGAATGCGCGAGCATCCCGGTGTGCTTGTGGATCACCTGTGACGGAATCCCGCCCACCGCGGACGCCACCACAGGCTTCCTCTTCCACAATCCCTCCGTGACGGTGAGCCCGAACCCTTCGCGAAGGCTTTTCTGCACGATAATCGTCGAAGCGCGTTGCAGCGCGTTCACTTCGACCGCGCTCCACGGCGGCAAATCGAGAATGTGAATGTCCGCGTCCTTTCCCGCCGCCTCGCGAACTTCCGCGAGCACGGCGTCGCCCTCGGGATCGTCCGTCGCTCCGCCCCCGGCGAGCACGAGCTGGCAATCGGTGTAGCGCTTGACGAACTGGTAGGCGCGCACGACGCCGACGGGATCCTTCAGGCGATCGAACCGCGAGATTTGCGTGATGATCGGCCGCGCCGGATCGATCTGAAAGCGGCGCAGCGTCTCCTCGATCACGCACGGTTCGAGGTCGCGATTTTTCTCCGAGAGCGGGTCGATCGACGGATAGAAGAGGTATTGCGGGATCGGCAGGCGGCGCGAAAACGCGGGCGATGAAAAAATCGCTCCGTCGTAGCGATCCACGAACGGCGCCAGAAAATTCCACACCTTCGCATTCGGCTGCGAAAGATCGATGTGGCAGCGCCAGATCCAGTGGCCGCCGTTCGGACGGGCCTCGATCAGCGCCACCGGCTGCGGATCGTGAATGAGCGTGAAGTCGGAATCGAAGCGGAGCCGCGCGCGGTTCTGGTCCGTGACCGCGAGAAACGTTTTGAAGCAATCGTCCGGCATCCGGAAGCCTTCGCCGTGCAGCGCGTTGTGAAACGCTTTTGTGATGGCGAAGAAATCCTCGCCGCCCGTGATCACGTCCCAGCGAGCGTCAACCTCCAGCTCCTGCATCAGGGGGATCATGCGGCTCAGAATTTCCGCCACGCCCCCGCCGACCGCCGTCGAATTGATCATCTGCACGGACCGGCCGCGCAGGCGGCCCGCCAGCGTGCGCAGCTCGGCGATTTCAGCTTCGCCGAGCACACGGTTGTAGTCATCGAGAGTGCTGACGCGCGTTTCGGTCTGGACTTGGCTCATGCCGCGAGCTCCCTATCGATAAGATGCAGGATGGTGGCCCGGGCGCTGTCGAGCGTGTTGGTGTAGATGTCGATCTGGTCCACCTTGCGCGCGACTTCGGTGAGGCCGAGTTCGGTGGAAAGCCACTGCGTGAAGTCGTTCGAACGCAGGTGCAGCCGCAGGCGCGACGTGATGAAGTGGAATTGCAGCGATCCGTGCGCCAGATCCTTCAGGCCGTCGCGGAATTCCTCGAGCGTGGACGCTTCGCGGCCGAGCGGCACCTTCTCTTCCACCGTCTCGCAAAAGAAGAAAGGCTCGAACGCGCTCTGCGTCGCTTCCCGCGGATTCGCTTCGCAGTAGTCGTGAACGATGCGCCGCAGGTCGCTCCGCAGCTCCGCAAGCGATACGTAGTCGCGCACGTCCACCGAAGCCAGGCGCTCGGCCAGCACGGGGCGATTGCACGAGCCGAGGACCCACTGCGCGAAGTCGTTGGAAAATCCCTCGGTCAGGAAATGGTGACGGCCGAGGCTTTGAAACGTGTGATAGAAGACCGAAGCGTCGCTGCAAGTCTCGATTCCCTGCTCCAGTTCCAGCAGGCTCGCGGCTTCCTGGTTTCCTATGCGGACCAGATAGGATGCCGTCGCGAACTGAAACGGCTCGTGAGCTTTCATCGGAGTTCCCTTTCCATGCGCTCGAGAAAGCGCATCACGTAGGGCGGCCCGGGCAGGCAGTAACGGGCTCGCGTCCGCGTATTGCGCGTTGCTCCTACGCGAATCGTGACCTGGCTTTCGAGGACCGCGAAAGCGGGCTCATCGGTGCCATCGTCGCCCGCGTACATGACGGCGGTATCCGCGGGAAAGCCGCTGAGAATCTGTTCCACGGCGGCGCCCTTCCCCGGGATTTCCTTCGGGAGCACTTCCCAGACTCTGCTCCCGTGCAGGACGTGCAGCGACTTTTCCCACGGCGCCAGAAGCCCGGCCAGAGCCGCGCCGGCGGATTTCGACTCGCTCGCATTCGCGTCGCGGTGATGCACCGAAAACGCGAGCCCCTTGTCCTCGATCCATATTCCAGGCATTGCGCCGAGGTCACGGTGCGCGGCTTGCTTCGCATCTTCGAGCGCCAGCGCGGACTCCGGACTCACGGACGCGGTCTCGCCTTCCTGTTCCCCGCCATGCAGTCCGAAATAGCGCACGCTTTCGACGCCCACGAGGCCCCGGAGATTCTGAAGCCGGCGGCCGCTGACGATTGCGACCAACACATTCGCGTTCCGGGCGAGCCGTTGGAGAACTCGTTTGACGCCGAGAGGGACGCTCACATCGTCCGGGCGGCTTTGTAGTTTCACGAGCGTCCCATCGAAATCGAGAAACACCGCCCATCGGCGGTTTGCACGCAAGCGTTCGCGAATTTCGGGCCACGCCTGCAACGCGGAGCGGGGCCCGCTGCCACTCCTTTGCGGCATTTTCAAGACCTCTGCGCCAACACTGGTTCGGCCTCATCGATACGAATTTCGGAAAGCTCGGCGATCAAGTTGCCCGCCCAGCGATAGACGTTGTGTTCCTTGACAATGTGCCGCATGCGCCGCATGCGAAGCTGCCGTTCGCCGGCCTCCATTTCGAGGGCGATGCGAATCGCGTCGGCAACCTGATCCGTATCGTACGGATTGATCACGAGAGCGTCCCGTAGCTCGCGGGTCGCGCCGGTAAACTGGCTCAGGATGAGCGCGCCACCTTCGTCCTCACGCGCGGCCACGAATTCCTTGGCGACAAGGTTCATTCCATCATGCAGCGACGTCACCATGCAGAAATCGGCCGCGCGGTAGTACGGCAGGATTTCCTCGTGGCTGTGGTGGCGCGTCAGCAGCGCGACGGGCTTCCAATTCGCGCTCAAGAAGCGGGCGTTGATCCGCGCAGCCTCAGCCTCGACCTCGGCGAGCAGGTCGTGATACCGCGGGATCGTGGTGCGGCTCGGCGCACCAATCTGCACGAACGTGAATCGCCCCTGATAGGAAGGCCAGCGCTCCAGAAATCGCTCGATGCCTCGCAGGCGTTCTATGATTCCTTTCGTGTAATCCACGCGATCGACGCCGACGCCGAGGAAACTGGATTGAACTCCCAGATTCTTGAGCAGCGAAGCCCGCAGCTCGTACGGCGAGGCGGCCGTCGCGCCCGGCTCGGCCGTGGCTTCGCGGAAATCCACGCTGATCGGGAACGGCCGCACGAACGTAGTGTGATCGCGGCGCCGGACCGCAAAGCGTTCCCATTCGATCCTGGACTCGAGCGCAGCATCCACCGTCTCGAGAAAATTGTTGCAGTGCGCCTGCGTGTGGAAGCCGACGAGATCGGCGCCCAGCAGTCCGTCCAGAAGCTCCTTCTGCCATGGGCAGATTCCAAACGCCTCCGGATTCGGCCACGGAATATGCCAGAAAATCGCGACGCGAACGTCGGGGCGCGCCTCCTTCACCATTCGCGGAAGCAAGGCGAAGTGATAGTCCTGCACGAGCAAGAGAGCGTGCTCCGCGCCTCTCATTTCCTCCAGCGCCGCGTCCGCGAACTTGCGGTTCGCGTCCTGGTAACTCTGCCAATCCGAGGAACGGAATATCGGGCGCGTGTGCGCGATGTGGCAAAGCGGCCAGAGGCCCTCGTTTGAGAATCCGTAGTAGTAGCCCTGCTCCTCTTCGTGTGTCAGCCATACGCGCCGCAGCGTGTATTCCGGCTTGTCCGGCGGAACGCGCAAGCGATCGTGCGCATCGACTGCTTCACGGTCCGCGTCGCCCGAACCGTGCGCGATCCAAGTGCCGTCGCAGGCGCGCAGAATCGGCTCAAGCGCGGTGACCAAACCGCTCGCGGGAACAAACGCTTCGACATTCTTGCCGCGGCGCACGTGCATGTACGGCTCGCGATTCGACACGACGAAAAGAGAACCCCGTAACTTGCTCTGCACGCTCACGCGCAGCCGCTCGGGGGTCCACATGGATTCCCCGGTCTCGCGGAGACGGGCCTCTTCGGCGGCGGCGGCCCTTGCTTCCGAAAGACTGCGGGCGAAGTTCACCACTTCCTGTGAAAACGGCGCGAGAAAATCTTCCTTCGGCAAGGGAGGGCGCGGGCGAATTCGGCCACCGCGCAGATCTTTCATCCATTGCGCGGTGCGCGAAATCGGCAGGACGATCGACCAGCGAATGATCAGCACCGTGACCAGTACGATGAGGAGCACCTGCGCGATGACGTGCCACACGGTCTCGCGCCAGATGCGCTCGCTTTGCGCCTCGATATAGCTCGCGTCGTGAAAGATCGCGAGCACGCCCGAGATCGCAGTCTCGTCGTGGAGCGCCAGGTAGTACGCGTGCATCGGCTCTCCGCCGATCTTCAGGAACTCGCTCACACCCTGACTGCCGGTTTGCAGGCGTTCGATCGGTTCGGCAGGAGGCAAGAGCTCAGCCGACATGCTGGAGCTTTCGGCGAGCACGCGCCCGGCGGGATCGTAAATCACCACTCCCGCCAATCGCTCGCGGTTGCCGAAGCGTTCGACGATCCGCCGAAGCTGCTCGCGCGACCCCCGCTCGAGCGCCGGCTCGACGATTTCCTGCAAGCTCTCAGCCGAAATTTCGGCCCTTCTTTCCAGATCGGCGCGCAGCCCGCGCTTTTCCGCGCGAACCTCGTTTCTCGAGACGACGAACGTGACGAGCGTGGCCCCGACGACCAGAAAAAGGATTAATCGGAGGCTGAGTCTCACGATAGCTCCTTACTCACGCTTCGATTTGCAGGTATGAATTGCGCCGCCGGAGAAAAGGCGGAAATAAGCAGCAGTCCCCTCCTCCGATGGCGGACGGATGGGTTAGGCAGTGGCCTGAATGCTCTGGACGCGGATCGTATTGTTCGCGGCGTCGAGCGTGCCCGTCACCTTGACCCGCTTTCCGTCAAACTTGCTGGCGGTTTTCTGGTCGTCGAGCTGATAGGCGGACTTGGTGGCATCATCGCTGAAGACGAACTGGTCGCTGGTCTTCATGATCATGCCGGTGAAGGTCTGCACTTGAGCCTGGGAATTCGATTGATCCTGGAGCGCCGAAACCGGCACGCGCGGAACGGCAGGACGATTCATCATGGGAGCAGCGCTGAGAACGGCGGCACCGAGCAGGGTGAGGGCAGCCACGGTCAAAGCAAGTCTCTTCATAACTCACCTCAGTCAAAGATATGGCTGGCGCCGCTCACGGGGGCAATAACAGGTCCACTCTCCACAATTCTATTTCGTTGCCCGTCAGCACCTTAGACCGAGCCACCCGGCGGGATACTGGAAGAATTGTCGAAGGGACCGCACTTTTTTCCGAGTGCCGCGGGAATCGCGGCGACGGCAAATCAGCGGAGAGGAGTGTTGGGCAACGAAGGCGTCAGATGCGGGCCGGCGTCGCCTGCAGACTCCGGCGCCGCCCTACGGCGCATCAGGCGCATACGGACGCGGTCCATATACAGATACACAACCGGCGTGGTGAACAGCGTGAGCATCTGGCTGACGATCAGGCCGCCGACGATGCTGACGCCGAGAGGCCGGCGCAATTCCGAGCCGGTTCCCGTGCCGAGCGCCAGCGGCAGGCCGCCGAGCAGCGCGGCCATCGTCGTCATCATGATCGGGCGAAAACGCAGAAGGCACGCCTGATAGATTGCTTCCTTCGGAGGCTTCCCTTCCTTGCGTTCGGCATCGAGCGCGAAATCGATCATCAGGATGGCGTTCTTCTTCACGATGCCGATCAACAGAATGATGCCGATCATGGCCATCACATTTAGATCCATGCCGCAGATCAGGAGCGCCAGAATCGCGCCCACTCCCGCCGACGGAAGCGTCGAGAGAATCGTTACCGGATGGATGTAGCTCTCGTAAAGCATGCCGAGCACGATGTACACGGTGAACAGCGCGGTGAGAATCAAAATCGGCTGATTCGAAAGCGATGCCTGGAACGCCTGCGCCGTGCCCTGGAACGTAGCGCGGATCGATCCCGGCAAGCCGATGCGGCTCTCCGCGGCGTTGATGGCCTTTACGGCGTCTCCGAGCGAAATATTCGGAGCGAGGTTGAAGGAGAGCGTCGCCGCCGGGTACTGCCCCTGATGATTCACGGCCAGAGGCGCGGTCTTCGCCTCGAAGTGCGTGAAGGAGCTCAGAGGCACCTCGGTGCCGTTCGACGACCGCGCGTAGATGCCCTTGAGCGCGTCCGGATTCCTCTGGTACTCCTGCGCGACTTCCATCACGAGATGGTACTCATTCAGTTGCGTGAACACGGTCGAGACCTGGCGCTGGCCGAAGGCGTCATAGAGCGTGTTGTCGATGGTTTGCGCGTCGAGGCCGAGGCGCGAGGCCGTGTCGCGATCGATCACGAGCCGTTCTTGCAAGCCCTTATCCTGCTGGTCGGTCGAGACGTCGCGCAATTCCGGAATCGTCTTGAGCTCTTCCAGCAAGCGAGGCGACCACGCGCGCAAATCGTCCAGATTTTCGCTTTGGAGCGTGTACTGATATTGCGCGTTGCTCTGCCGGCCGCCGACGCGGATATCCTGATTGGCTTGCAGATAAAGCGTGGCGCCGGGCACCACGGAGAGGCTCCTGCGCAGCCGCTGGATCACCTGATCGGCCCGGATTTTGCGCTCCGAGAGCGGCTTCAGCATGATGTACATGCGCCCCTGATTCATGGCGTTGCCGCCGCCGACGAAGGCGATGTTGCTTTGCACGGCCGGGTCCGCCGTTACGATTCCGGCGAACTGCCGCTGCTTGACGCGCATCGCGTCGAACGAAATATCCTGCGACGCCTGGATCGCGCCGCTCAGCAAGCCGGTATCCTGCTGCGGGAAAAAACCCTTGGGAACGAAATAGTAGAGACCGGCGCTGAGAAAGACGGTCGCGATCGTGACCGCCAGCATCAGCGGCTGATGGTCCAGCACCCAGCGGAGACCGCGGCCATACTCGTCAATGAGCGATTGAAAGCATCGCTCGCTGAAAAGATAGAGACGGTTGTGGCCCTCCTTGCGGATGGGCTTCAGAAACTTGGCGCACATCATCGGCGTCGCCGTGAGCGAAATAGCGAGCGAAACGAGAATCGTGACGCTAAGCGTTACGGCAAATTCTCGGAAAAGCCGGCCCACGATCCCGCTCATCAAAAGGATGGGAATGAACACCGCGATCAACGAAGTGCTCATGGAAAGCACGGTGAATCCGATCTCCTGCGCGCCCCGGAGCGCGGCCTTCATCGGTGAGAGTCCGGCCTCGCGGTAGCGGGTGATGTTTTCGATCACGACGATTGCGTCGTCGACGACAAATCCGGTCGAGATCGTCAGCGCCATGAGCGATAGGTTGTCAACCGAATAGCCCAGCAAATACATCACGCTGAACGTCCCGATGAGCGATACGGGCACAGCCACGGCCGGGATGACGGTGGCCCACACGGTGCGGAGAAACACGAAGATCACCAGGATCACGAGCACCACGGTGATCAGCAGCGTGATTTGCACGTCCTTCACCGAAGCGCGGATCGTGACTGTGCGGTCGATGGCCACCGTCAAATCGACCGAAGCCGGAATCGAGGCTTGCAGCAGCGGCATGATGGCGCGGATGCGGTCGGCCGTGCCGACAATGTTGGCGCCCGGCTGGCGATTGATGATGACCATCACGGACGGCTTGGAGTTCACGAGGCCAGCGGTCCGTATGTCTTCGACCGAGTCCTCGACAGTCGCGATGTCGCCGAGGCGCACGGGAGCGCCGTTGCGGTACGCGATCACGAGCGGCCTGTAATGGTCGGCGTCGAAGAGCTGGTCGTTGTCGGTGATCGTCCATCGCACCAGCCCGTTGGCCACCCCGCCCTTCGGCTCGTTGGAGTTGACCTGGCCGAGCGCGGTGCGAACATCCTCCAAGCCCAGGCCGTAGCCGGCCAGAATCGTGGGATTCAACTCGATGCGAACCGCGGGACGGGCGCCGCCGCCGATGTTCACCTGGCCGACGCCGTTCACCTGCGACAACTTCTGCGCGATGATCGAGTCCGCGATGTCGTAGAGGCGGCTCAGCGGCAGCACGTCGGAGCGAACGGCCAGGATGATGACAGGAGAGTCGGCCGGATTGACCTTCTTGTAGGTCGGAAGGCTCGGAAGATTCGTCGGAAGCTGGCCGGCAGAAGCGTTGATGGCCGCCTGGACGTCGCGCGCCGCGGCGTTGATATCGCGATTCATGTCGAATTGCAGGGTAATGGAGGTGTTGCCCGCGAGGCTGCTGGAGGTCATCTCCGTCACGCCGGCGATGCGGCCGAATTGCCGCTCGAGCGGAGTGGCAACCGACGACGCCATGATTTCCGGGCTCGCACCGGGCAGGCTGGCCTGCACTTGAATCGTGGGAAACTCCACCTGCGGCAGCGGAGCGACGGGCAAAAAGCGATATGCGATGATCCCGGCGAGAAGGATCGCCACGGTGAGAAGCGAAGTGGCGATCGGCCTTTTGACGAATGGCTCGGAGATGTTCATTTTCGCGCCGTCAGTCGGCTGTGGCTTCGGACTCCTGCGGATTGCCAACGCGATGGCGTCTCAATCGCGTGGCGAGCCGCCCGAACGCCAGATAGACAACGGGAGTCGTATAGAGCGTGAGAACCTGGCTGAACAGCAGGCCGCCGACGATGCTGATGCCGAGCGGCTGGCGGAGCTCGGAGCCGGTGCCTGTGCCAAGCGCGAGCGGCAGCCCGCCGAGCAGAGCGGCCATGGTCGTCATCATAATCGGCCGAAAACGCAGCAGGCAGGCCTGATAGATCGCTTCCTGCGGCGGCTTCCCTTCCTTGCGCTCGGCGTCGAGGGCGAAGTCGATCATCATGATCGCGTTTTTCTGCACGATTCCGATGAGCAGGATGATGCCGATCAGCGCGATCACGCTGAAGTCGGTGCCGCAGACGAGAAGCGCCAGCAGCGCGCCAACGCCCGCCGAGGGCAGCGTCGAGAGAATCGTAACGGGGTGGATGTAGCTTTCATAGAGCACGCCCAGGACGATGTACACGGTGACAATCGCGGCGAGGATCAGCAGAGGCTCGTTCGCAAGCGAAGCCTGAAACGCCTGCGCCGTGCCTTGGAAACTCGCGTGCACCGACAAGGGCATGTTGATCTGCTGCTCGGCGCGATGGATCGCATCGACGGCGTTGCCGAGTGAAACATTCGGAGCGAGGTTGAACGACAGCGTCACCACCGGAAACTGCCCCTGGTGATTTACGGCGAGCGCCGTCGTTGTTTGCTCGAGGTGCGTGAACGCGCTGAGAGGCACCTGCGTGCCGTTCGACGATTTCACGTAGATGCTCTTCAGCGCGTCGGGGTTCTGCTGAAACCTCGGGTCGACCTCCAGCACAACGTGATACTGGTTCAACTGCGTAAAGATCGTGGAGACCTGGCGCTGGCCGAAGGCGTCGTAGAGCGTATTGTCGATCGCCGCGGGGAGAATGCCGAGCCGGGCGGCGGTGTCGCGGTCGATCACGAGATTCGCTTGAAGGCCCTGATCCTGCTGGTCTGACGCAATGTCGCGAAGCTGCGGAAGGGTTTTCAGCGTGCTCACCAGCTTCGGAGCCCACTGCGCAAGCTCCTGCGCGTCCGCGTCTTCGATCGAATACTGGTATTGCGTGCGGCTCACACGATCTTCGACCGTCAGATCCTGCACAGGCTGCATGTAGAGCGTGATGCCGTCCACCTGCGCGAGCTGCGGCTGCAAGCGCCGGATGATGTCGGAGCTGCTCGATTTGCGATCGTCGCGGGATTTCAGGTTGATCTGGATGCGGCCGCTGTTCGGCGTTGTGTTCGTCCCGTCGACGCCGATGAAGGAAGAGAGGCTCACGACGTCCGGGTCTTTCAGGATCACCGAGGCGAGCGCCTGCTGGCGGCCGGACATCTCCGCAAATGAAACGGCCTGCGGAGCCTCGGAGATGCCGAGAATCACGCCGGTGTCCTGCACCGGGAAGAAACCCTTGGGAACGTAGTAGTAGAGCAAGAACGTGAGCAGCAACGTGCCGAAGGTGACGGCGAGCGTTGCGGTCTGGTGGCGGAGCACCACTTGCAGAGTCTTTCCGTAGAAAGCGATCAGCCGATCGAAAAAGCGCCCGGACGCTTTGTAAAAACGGCTCTGCTTCGAGGCCTCTTCGCGGTGGAGAAGCTTCGCGCACATCATCGGCGTCAGCGTGAGCGACACGAACGCGGACACCAAAATCGTCACGCCGAGAGTGACCGCGAACTCGCGAAACAGCCGGCCCACGATATCGCCCATGAAGAGCAGCGGGATCAGCACCGCGATCAGCGAAACAGTGAGCGAGAGAATCGTGAATCCGATCTGCTCGGAACCCATCAGCGCCGCTTTGAGAGGCGGGTGCCCTTCCTCGATGAACCGGGCAATGTTTTCGATCATCACGATCGCATCGTCCACCACGAAGCCGGTGGAAATCGTGAGCGCCATCAGCGAAAGATTGTCGAGGCTGAAGCCGGCCAGATACATCACTCCAAAAGTGCCCACGATGGAGAGCGGCACGGCAACGCTCGGAATGATCGTGGCGGCCACACTGCGAAGAAACAGGAACATCACCATTACGACCAGCGCGACGGTAAGCATCAACTCGAACTGAATGTCCTTCACGGACGCGCGAATCGTCGTGGTCATGTCCGTGAGCGTCGTCACGTGAATCGAGGAAGGCAGCGAGGCTTGCAGTCGCGGAAGCAGAGCTTTGACGCGGTCGGCCACGCCGATGATGTTGGTCCCCGGCTGGCGCTGAATATTGAGGATGACGGCAGGTTGGGCGTTCATCCACGCCGCCTGCGTGGTGTTTTCGGCGCTGTCCACCACGTCGGCGACGTCCGATAGCCGGACCGGACCGCCATTCTTGTAGGCGATGATCAGCGGCCGGTAGCTATCGCTCGATAGAAGCTGGTCGTTGTCCTGGATCGTGAATGATTGCCGCGGGCCGTTCAGGTTGCCCTTCGCCTGGTCCACATTGGCGCTGCCGAGCGCCGTGCGGAGATCTTCGAGGCTCAGGCCATACGACGCGAGCGCCGTGGGATTGGCCTGCACGCGCACTGCCGGCTTCTGCCCGCCGCTGATAGTCACCAAGCCGACTCCGGAAAGTTGCGAGATTTTCTGCGCGAGGTTCGTGTCCGCGAAATCCTCCACCTTCTGAAGCGGCAGCGTTTCGGAGGTGAGCGCGAGAGTGATGATGGGCGAATCGGCGGGATTGACCTTGCTGTAGATCGGCGGATTCGGGAGGTCGCGCGGAAGGTAGGTGGACGCTGCGTTGATCGCAGCCTGCACCTCCTGCTCGGCCACGTCGATGTCTTCCTTCAGATCGAATTGCAGCGTGATCACCGACCCGCCGAGTGAGCTGGTCGATGTCATCTGATCGAGGCCGGGCAATTCGCCGAACTGCCGCTCGAGCGGCGTGGTGACGGCGGAAGCCATCACGTCGGGACTGGCGCCCGGATAGAACGTCAGAACTTGTATCGTTGGATAGTCGACTTGAGGCAGCGCCGAGATCGGAAGCTGCAAATACGCCACCGCTCCCGCCAGCATCACGCCCACCATCAGCAGCGATGTGGCGACCGGCCGGAGTATGAACGGCCTGGACGGGCTCACGGGTGAAGTTCCGGCGCCGAATTCGATGCGGGAGAGTTGCTGGAAGAGGACTGGTGTGGAACGACGGCCGCATCCGATTGCAGCTTGTCCGTCCCATCGACGACGATCTGCTCGCCGGCGTTCAGTCCCTGGCGGATCACGGAGATGTTTCCTTCCGCAAAATCCACCTGGATGTTGCGCACCTGCGCCTTGTTGTCGGAGCTGACCACGTAAACGAACGGTCCCTGCGTGCCGTTCTGAATCGCGGCGGAAGGAATTACGATCGCGTCCTTCCGCGCGCTCAGAAACAGGCGCGCATTCACGAACTGATTCGGCCAGAGAGAAAGATCGCGATTGTCGAATTGAGATTTCAGCTTGATGGTGCCGGTGGTTTGGTCGATCTGATTGTCGATGGTGAGCAGCCTGCCTTCGGCCAGCTTCGTGCCGTTGTCGCGGCTGTAGGCCTCCACGATGAGCTGCCTGCTTTTCATCTCAGCAACCACCTGCGGCAGGCTGTCTTCAGGAAGGGTGAAAATCACGGCGATCGGCTGCACCTGGGTGATCACCAACATCCCGTTCGCGTCCGCCGCGTGAACGATGTTCCCCGCGTCGACCAGACGAAGTCCGACGCGCCCGTCGATCGGCGAAGTGATCCGGCAATAGACGAGTTGGAGTTTCTGATTGTCGATTGCCGCCTGATCGGATTTGATCGAGCCGTCGAACTGGCCGACCGTGGCCTGCTGCGAATCGAGCTGCTGGCGAGGAATTACGCCCTCCTGCCAGAGCTGCTGATACCGTGTGAGATCGACCTTCGCGTCGTTTTGCGCCGCCACGTCTTTGGCTAGCTGGCCTTCGGCCTGCGAAAGCGCCACCTGAAACGGGCGCGGGTCGATTTCAGCGAGAACGTCTCCGGCGTGGACGAACTGCCCCTCGCGGAAGTACACCTGCATGATCTGGCCATCGACGCGGCTGTGCACGGTGACTGTGTTAAACGCGTTTACGGACCCCAGGCCGGTCACGTAGTAGGGGACATCTCTTTTCTGAACGGATGTCACGCCAACGGAAATGGCGGACGAGCTGGAGTCCTTGTTCTTCGATGCCGCCTCGGAACTTGCGTGCAGCCGGTAGGCCACAACGGCAATCACGGCCAGCAGGATGAGGACGATCCAAATCCCATAATGGCGCTTTGCGGCCCCGGTTTCGGGGGAAAGATTCGATGGCGATGACGACGACATGTACGCTCCTGGCCCTATTTTTCCACAAGTCTTAGACGTTCCGGAGACTTTCCCGGATACAGCCGTCCCGCCGGCTGATTCCCCCGCCTTGACCGGGTCCAGCGCGCCGGGTAAGCTGAATCGGAAGCAGTTATGGCGCATATTATCAGAGGCAAAGTCTATTTGGTTGGCGCGGGCCCGGGCGACCCGGACCTGCTGACCGTGAAGGCTCACCGGCTCATGCGCCGCGCCGGCGTGATCCTGCACGACGACCTCGTCCCTGCCCCGATCCTTGCGCTGGCGGGACCACACGCCGAAATTGCGAACGTGGGAAAACGCTGCGGGCGGAAAGGAATCACTCAGGGCGAGATCAACGCACGCATGATCGAGGCCGCGCGGCGCGGATTGGAAGTCGTCCGGCTGAAGAGCGGCGATCCCGGCGTCTTCGGCCGTCTCGCCGAGGAAGTGGACGCGCTCGAATCCGCCGGCGTGCCGTTTGAAATTGTGCCCGGCGTTACCGCGGGAGCGGCAGCCGCGGCGTCGCTGGGCGTCTCGCTCACGGACCGCAGGAGAAGCTCGCGCGTGATCATCGTGAGCGGCCATCGCGCGCCGAAAGACGCTCCGGATGAAAAGACCGATTGGAAAAGCCTTGCGCGAGAGGATGCGACGCTCGTCATCTACATGCCCGGAAAAGAATTCGCCGGATTGAAGGAGGAGCTACTCGCGGCGGGTCTCGACCCGGCGATTCCGGCGGTGATCGTTTCTCACGCCGCCACCCCGCGCGAACGGCATCAATCGAGCACGCTCGGGACGCTCGATACCCTGCCGCGAATGGAATCGCCCGCTGTGCTGCTGATCGGATGGGCACTGGACCGGGCGGGCCGACGCTCGAAGACCGGCGCCGCCTCTCTCGCCTTCGAAGAAGCCGAATTGATCCTTTCGTCGCTGTAAGATCCGCCGCGCTCGTTGCACCCCGCGCATCTCCACGAAACGAAACCTTCGCGCTTCGTGTTAGATTCGTGTGGGATTCACCGGAATCGATTCGCCGGGGAGCCGGCGCGCGAAATGCTCGACCGCAAACGATCGCCCATCGATTGGATAGACGTTGTCTGGCTGGTTTTCATCGCCGGGCTGGCCTTTCTTCCGCCCATCAATGAAATTCACAAACAGCTCATCCTGATCGCCATCGGCGCTTTCCAACTCCTTGAAGGCCGGCTCATCGCACGGTTTCCGCGCGAGGGCGCCACCATCAGCATCAGCGTCAAAATCGTTCTCGCCACTCTGCTGCTCGATCACACCGGCGAAATCGGGATCAACAGCGAGTACTATCCGATCTATTTTCTTCCTGTCGTCACCGCGGCGATCTATTTTGGCCCCATCGGAACGCTTTTCTGGAGCACGCTCGCCTCGCTTGCGTATTGCTCGTTCCTGATTCCGGCCCTCGTGGAATACGAGATGACGCCGGAAGCGGAAGGGCTGCTGGTGCTCCGGATCGTCTTCTTCTTCCTGGTCGCGATGCTGGTGAATCGCTTCGTCGTGGAGAATCGCCGCCAGGTGGCGCGATATCAGGCGCTCTCGCAAACGCTTGAAGAAACCAATCGCCAATTGCAGCGGGCGGAAGCCGACGCGCGCCGTTCGGAGCGGCTCGCCGCGCTCGGCCAGCTTTCCGCGGGGCTGGCGCACGAGATTCGCAATCCGCTCGGCGTGATCAAAGGCTCGGCGGAAATGCTGGCACAAAAATTGAAGGACTCGCAGCCGCTCACGAGCGAGCTGGCCGGATACATCTCTTCCGAAGTGAACCGTCTCAACGCGCTCGTGGCCCGGTTCCTGGATTTTGCCCGGCCATCGAATCTTGATTTGCGACCGCAGCAGATCCCGGAAATCGTCGATCGCGCGCTCGAATCCGTGCAATCCACGTCGTCCGGCGCAAACGTCCGCGTGGAACGCCATTACGCTGCGGGCCTGCCGGAAGTCTCCGCCGACGAGCAGATGTGCGAGCGAGTTTTCGTGAATCTGATTCAGAATGCCTATCAGTCGATGGCAGCAGCCGGCGATCGCGGGGAGCGCGTTTTGCGCCTCTCGATTGCGCCCGAATCTTCCAGCGGACGCGACGGCATCGGCGTGACGGTCGAAGACACAGGTCCCGGAGTGCCGCCGGAATTGCGCGAGCAGATCTTCAACCCGTTTTTTACATCGAAGAAAGACGGCGTCGGGTTGGGATTGGCCATCGTCGCCAAGATCGTGGACGATCATCGCGGGTGGATCCGGCTGGAAAACAATTCCGCGCCCGGCGCGCGCTTTCGCGTGTTTTTGCCTTCGTCTCAGGAGAAAGCATGACCTCGGACAAACCATTCATCCTGATCGTGGAAGACGAGCAGAAGCTGCGCCGCCTGATCGAGCTGCAGCTTGCTGAAGACGGATTTCGTTCGCGCTCGGCGCCCGACGCCGAGACGGGCCTGCAACTGCTGAACAAGGAAGCGTTCGACCTGATCGTCACCGACTTCAAGCTGCCCGGGATGACCGGCCTTGAATTTCTCCAGGCGGTGAAGCGCGTCGATGCACAATTGCCCGTCGTGATGATGACCGCGTACGGCACGGTCGAATCCGCCGTCGATGCGATGAAGGCTGGCGCCAGCGACTACGTGCTGAAGCCGTTCGCGCTGGCCGAACTCGTGATGGTGATCCGCAAGGAGCTGGCCACACACGAGCTTCGGCGCGAAAATCGCGACCTGCGCGAGGCGCTCGGGCGACGCTACGAATACAAGAACATCGTGGCGCGCAGCGACAAAATGCAGGCGGTGCTGGCGCTCGTCGAGCGCGTGGCGCCCACGAACGCGACCGTGCTGCTCGGCGGCGAAAGCGGCGTGGGCAAGGACCTGATCGCGCGCGCGATTCACGAGCATTCGCAGCGCGCCTCTGGACCCTTCGTGAAGATCAACAGCACCGCGATCCCCGAGAATCTTCTCGAAAGCGAGCTATTCGGCTACGAGAAGGGCGCGTTTTCGGGCGCGGTCAGCAGCAAGCCCGGAAAATTCGAGCTGGCGGACAAAGGCACGCTCTTCCTCGACGAAATCGGCGACGTGCCGCCGCCGATTCAAGTGAAGCTCTTGCGCGTCCTACAGGACCGCGAATTCGAGCGGCTCGGCGGCACGAGAACGCTGAAGGTCGATGTCCGCCTGATTGCCGCCACGAATCGCGACCTCCGCGCGGCGCTCGAAGACGGCACGTTTCGCCAGGACCTCTACTACCGCTTGAACGTGGTCGCGATCGATATTCCTCCGTTGCGTGAGCACAAGGAAGATATTCCCGCGCTTGTCGATTTCTTCCTGGAGAAATTCGCGCGCGAATCCGGGAAGCCGGCTCGCGGCATCACGCCGCAGGCGATGCGCGCGCTGACGGATTTTCACTGGCCGGGAAACGTGCGAGAACTTCAGAACGTGCTCGAGCGCGCCGTCACGCTCTCCGCGGGCGCGACGCTCGACGCCGCCGACGTTCAGATCGACAACGCGCCTTCGCGCAGCGCCGCAGCGGCTTCAACCGTGCTGCCCGCGGGCATGACGCTCGAACAGTGGGAAGACGACATGATTCGCGAAGCTCTCAAGCGCGCGAACGGCAACAAGAGCGCGGCGGCTCGGGCGCTCGGGCTTTCGCGCAACGCGCTGCGGTATCGCCTTTCGAAAATCGGCGTCCCCGATCCGCCGGAGGAAGCTTCCTAGGCGTCTGCGCGGTCAGGCGGGGCTTGTCCGGTTGCCGCGTTAGTCAGGCACTAACCCTTCGAGTGGTATCATCGACGGCGCGGAGAGGTTAGTTGTGGGAACTACGAACGCGCGAGGGCGGGCCACCCGCCGAGGGAGCATGCAGTGTCCCTGATTCGTTTGCTCGTTCTTTTGCTGCTCCCAGCGTCTCAGGCTCAGTCTGTCGTCGTGCACATAACGACGTCTGATGCGATTGATTTTGCGAGGATGATCGCACGCGACGAGGGCTATGACGTGACGAATACGTCCGTCTATTCCTTTGACTTGCTGACAGGTTCAGGGGGGCAGCCTTTCCTGCCGGGTTACACGGTCGTAGGTTTTGACATCAACGGCAGCGCAAGGAACCTGATAGCCATAAGCAACGGCACTGGTCAGGCGATCGATTTCAATACATGCGAAATTTTCGACTATCCCGACCTGAAGCCATTTCAGGAACGGATAATCCACCTAAGCAAAGCAAAAAGGAAGACTGCACAGGAGCTGGCGGATGATGCTGGGTGTAGCTCTCCAAAGGTGTTAACCAAGCCCGTTGCTGTGGTGACTAACTCCCGATAGGTCGGATAACCGGACGAGAACCGGACCAGCGCTCCACATTTCCGATTATTCCTCTTGTCAGGCAATTGGATTAGGTACGACTGGCCGGCTCCTGGCGAAGCCGGCCATGGTTTGAAGAGCGGCTTAGTGGCGCGCGGCCTCTTTGCTCGCGAGCGCTGAGCCTTCAGGCTTTCCAGAAGCCTTCGCGTCGTGATAGCGAACGAGGAAAGGCATGAAGGGCGTGACCTCGAACGGCATCTTCTCGCGGGCCGAGAGCAGCGCAACGGGCTTTGCCTTGACCATTTCCACGCGATCGCTCCACGGATCGACCTTCACTCGAGCGCCGAGCGGCAGCGCCGCGATCTGAGCGACCTTATCTGTCTGGAGCGCCGGGCCCATGCTCAATAGCGCCGAGCTGAGCTCCACGCTATTGCCGATGTGCGCGTTGATCAGAGAAGGAAGAGCCCCCGAGTCCGCCTGAAGCTGCTTGAGAAAGAGCGCCGCGTTGCCGAGCTTCTCCGAATAGGGCGAGTGCTTCAGGAAATCGATCGCCTTCTGGTTCGACATTTCAGCTTCCGCCGGCGTGGCCTTGAACGAGAAGCGCGAAAGCGCCTCGGCGGCCGTCACGTTGGTCGTGTCGTTGAATCCCCACTGATCGGTGGAGGGCTTCGTCACCACGATCGCGGCGAGCTCCTGCGCGAGCATGGTGGCAAGGCTGGCCTCGTCCGGCAGGACGTCGAGAAGTGCGCGGCTGATCACGATGGTGTGCCCGATCGAGAAGGATTCGAGCGTACCCGTGAGCAGAACACGGCAGTGAACGTCGGGTTCGATATCGAGATTGTTCGTCACCTCGAGGTTGTTCACCACCGTCTCGAGGACTTTATCCACTTCGCCGGTCGGCGCGAGCAGGCCGATGCGCTCGAGCCGGTCGATCACGTTGACTTCGGCGCGGTGCTGCCACTCGCGCTCTACCTCGACGGGAGAGCGATCGCCCTGAGAGGACTCGCCGGCATCAGCGGGCGCGGCCGACTCGATCGGCCGATCGTTCAGCGCCACTTCGCTGCCCGTATTCTTCAGCGAGTACCCCCACAAGCGGGTCTGCGCCTTGAAGCGGATGCTGTCTCCGGGAGAGTTCTTCGTGTCTGAATCCTGGCTGAAAACGTACGCAGGCAGCCAAAGGTCGGGCTGAAGATTCATGCGCCAGCTGTCGAAGTGCAGATTGAAGCCGTTGGGCTCGCCGCCGGAAGTGAACATTCCGTTGAATCGCACGATGGCGAATCCCTGATCCTCCGCCCAGATGCGGCCATAGAAGCGGCCCTTGCCCGCCTTCGGCAGCGGGGTCACGTCGAACACGTAGCACCGGACCTCGCCGAGAAATTCCCGGCCGACGTAGTCGAATGAATAGTGCTCGCGGTCGAAGGCGCTCGTATCGACATAAACCATCTGGAGGAAACCTTCGGGATCGTAGGAGGAAGACCCGCCCATGTGCGAAAGCGGATTGAGGTCCTCCATTTTCTTTTTCTTCTTTTTATCGAGCATCGAGCTTTCGGCGACGCCGCTGGACAGGCTCGCCTGGCCGAGATAGTAGTGGTCGCGCACAGGAACGAAGCCCATCTGCGCATCGGCTTTCATATCCTGGACGTAGGTCTCGATGATCGGCTTGTAGCCGCGGATGACGGCGACCTCGTCGCGTTCGCGCGCGATGATGCGGTCGATTGCCTGATTCACGGTCGTGACCTGCGCCGCGCTCGAATTGCCGGACTGCGGCTGCGTGCGATCGGCCACCTGTGCCTGCGCGCCTGCCGCGCCGGAAAGAGCGCCCGCGAGGATCATTGCGAGAGAGAAGCGATTCCACATGCGCATCGAGTTGCCCCCTTCAGATTCTCGGTTAAAGTTTGCGATTCAACTCAGTACTAGTACAAAGAGAATAGCAAGTGCCGCGCGAAGCGCAGAGAGCCGATGCAAGCGCCTGTGCCCAATGGATCAGTCCAGAATGCGGACGACTGCCAGTCGTCAGGAGCCGAGCGGAGGTGGCTGAAAACCACCAGTGCCGCTTGAAAACCACCGATTCTGCGCGGCAAGCGCTTCGATCTTGCGGCGAGTATTCCGCTGTAAGTACCTCATCACCGGTAGCTTGCGGTCGAGTCTTCGAGAGCGCCAGTTTGGCCCCGGCCCTGCATTACCTGGAGTGGATTCAAGGGTTCCTGGCGCAGTGAGCGCCGGGAGGTGAGCGATGAAAAAGTATCTGGCAAGTCTGGCAGTGGCGCTCATGTTCGTCATAGCGCTGCCTGCATACGCGCAGGATCAGGGGGATTCCTCCGACCCCTACGCACCGGCGCAAGATCAGTCGACTGAGCCGCAGCCCGGCGTGGCGCGGGTCAGCTTCATGCAGGGGGATGTTTCCTCGCAGCGCGGCGACAACGGCGATTGGGTCGCGGCGACGCTGAACACACCGATTTCCGTCGGCGATCGCGTTTCGACCGGCCAGGGCGGGCGAGCGGAACTCCAACTCGACTTTGCCGATGTCCTGCGCCTATCCGACGGCGCGACGGCGAAAATCGCGGGCCTGACGCGAAACAGCATTCAGGTGCAAGTGGGACAGGGGCTCGTGACGTATTCCGTCCTGAAAGGCAGCGAGGCGAACGTCGAAATCGACACGCCGAACGCGGCGATTCATCCGAGCGGCCCTGGAGAGTACAGAATTCTTGTGAACTCGGACGGCGAGACGCAGGTGATCGTGCGCGAGGGCTCCGCGGATGTCTCGGAGCCGCAAGGAAGCACGCAGGTGCAGCGCGGCGAAATGATCACCGTGCAAGGCACAGACAATCCTCAATACAAGACCGATCCGGCGCCGGCGATGGATAGCTGGGATTCCTGGAACGATCAGCGCGATCACCGGATCACTAGCGCACAAAGCTGGGGCAAGACCGACCGCTATTACACCGGCTCGGAAGATCTGGATTCCTACGGAAAATGGTCCGACGCTCCCGACTATGGCCCCGTGTGGATTCCTTCTCAGGATCCGGGCTGGTCGCCGTATAGCGATGGCCGCTGGGTCTGGGAGCCTTACTACGGATGGACATGGGTTGGCTATGAGCCGTGGGGCTGGGCGCCGTATCACTACGGCCGCTGGTTCGTTTATGGCGGCAACTGGGCATGGTGGCCGGGACCGGTGTACGGCTATCCGGGTTACTACCCGATCTGGTCGCCGGCGTACGTGTCCTTCTTCGGCTGGGGAGGCGGAGGCTGGGGCGTCGGCTTTGGATTTGGTTTCGGCTTCGGGCACGTCGGCTGGCTGCCGTGCGGGCCGGGTGACTGGTATCACCCGTGGTGGGGCCGCTGGGGCGGACGCTTCAATACCGTCAACATCACGAACATCAATCACTTTCACGAAGGGTTTGGACCGTTGCACGGACGCGGATTCTCAAACGTCAACGAAGCGTTTCGGAACGAGCGCGTCCGCGGCGGCATCACGTCGATGGACAGCAACCGGTTCGGGCGCGACGCCGTCCGGGGCCACGGCCAGACCATGAGCGAGGCGGCTTTCCGGCAGACCAGCATGGTGAGCGGCAAGATGCCCATCACGCCGTCGCGAGAAAGCTTCAGCCCGTCGGGACGAGCGGCCAATCCGTCGTCGTTCCGCAACGCGCCACCGAACTCGCAACATTTCTTCAACGGCAGCGCTCGCGCGAACAACGGCAGCGGGTCGGCGTCGCATGGTTTCGCCGGCGCGAATCCGTCGGGACGACAGCAATCCGGCTTCGAGGGCAATCGCAATGCCGGTTCGTTTGCGAGGCCGGGATCACAGGAACCGTCTCGACCGATAAACTCGGCGCGCGCAAACTCTTCCAACTCGGTGCAATCGAACCGGCCCGGATGGCGCACGTTTACGCCTCCGCAGTCCGGAGGGGCCGCGCGCTCGCAGCAGGGCTTTGCGGGCGCCAACCGCGCGGAAGTGAATAATTCCGCTCGCGGATCGTTCGCGTCTCCGGCGCGCCAGTCACTGCAGGCAGGCCAGGCCGAGAATCGGGGCGGGTGGCAGCGCTTCACTCCGCCGTCGCGCAACACGCAGCCGCAGGAATCGGGCCGCGGCTTCGCGCAACCCAATCAATCGCAGCGTTCGTTCAACCCGCCGTCGTCGGCGTCACGAGGGAGCTACCCCAATTCATACTCTCGTCCTCCTCTTAATATGAGGCAGCCCATCGTGACGCCACGCGGCGGCGGTTCATACGGCACTCCCCGCGGCGGTTACAGTGCGCCGCGAGGTGGTGGCTACAGCGCGCCGCGCGGAGGCGGATATAGCGCGCCTCATGGCAGTGGCAGCTACAACGCGCCTCGGGGCGGAGGTGGAGGCGGTGGCGGCAACCACGGAGGTGGTGGCGGCGGTCACTCCGGTGGCGGCCGCTCACGCTGAAGGCGTATAACAGGCTTTGGCTATCCGCGGCCCCGATCGATCGGGGCCGCGGCACATAAGGACATAGCGGAGTGCGGAAATATTTTGAGTTCGAGCGCCGAATGGCGAGCGAGACAACTAGTCCTAGTGCGAGGGGTTTCATAACCAGGAGCGAAGACACGTCATGTCCACATCCTCGACTCGTGTTGTCGCATGGTTCATCTGGTTGCGCGCACTCATTTGGCTCGATCGCCTGGCCGTGCTATCAAGAGGACAGTTGACGAAAGGGGGCAACAACTTCATGGGAAATAAACGCTCATTGCTCACACTGCTTCTTTTCATCGCCGCGCTTTTCGCGGCGCTCCCGATGTCCGCCGCAGCGCAAGACGATCCTCCCAGCCGTGTTGCGCGGCTCAATTTCATTCAAGGCTCGGTTTCGTACCAGATCGCAGGCGACACGAACTGGGTGCAGGCCGACCCGAATCGCCCGCTGACCACCGGCGACAATCTCTGGTCGGACCAAAACTCGCGCGGAGAAGTTCACATCGGCAGCACGGCGATCCGCCTCTCGAGCGAAACCGGCGTCTCGTTCCTCACGCTCGACGACCGGACGGTCCAGCTCCAGCTCGCGCAGGGAACGATCGAGGTTCACCTGCGGAATCTATCGGCTGGCGACGCTTTTGAAATCGACACTCCCAATCTGGCCTTCACGCTCAACCGCGCAGGCGAATACAAGGTCCAGACGGATCCCGACGGCAACTCAACGATCATCGTCGTCCGCGAAGGCGAGGGCGAAGTGACCGGCGGAGGCGATTCCTGGAATCTCGGCTCGGATCATCAGTACGAATTCCGCGGCACCGATCAACTCTCCTACGACGCCACGCCCGAGCCGGGCTTCGACGATTTCGAGGATTGGTGCCAGTCGCGCGATCAGCGTGAGAACAGCGCGGCTTCGGCCCGCTACGTTTCACGCGACGTTGACGGCTACTACGATCTCGACGATTACGGCGACTGGGAAGCGGATTCGGACTACGGCAACGTCTGGGTTCCCCGCAACGTCGTCGCCGGGTGGGCGCCCTATCACGTCGGCCACTGGGTCTGGATCGCTCCGTGGGGCTGGACGTGGGTGGATGAAGAGCCCTGGGGCTTCGCGCCGTTCCACTACGGCCGATGGTGCTTTGTCAGATCGCACTGGGCGTGGGTGCCCGGGCCGATCGTCGTCCGGCCGGTGTATGCGCCGGCGCTGGTGGGATTCGTGGGCGGCGGAGGATTCGGATTCTCCGTCTCATTCGGCGGAGGATTATCCGGAGTCGCGTGGTTTCCGCTCGGTCCGCGTGACGTCTTCGTCCCCGGCTATCGCTGCAGCCCGCGGTACGTTCAGGTGATCAACGTGACGAACACGCGGGTCATAAACGTCACGCAGGTCACCAACGTGTACAACAACGTCTACATCAACCACAACACAACGGTGATCAACAATTACACATACGCGCGCAATGTGACTGCGGTGACGGCCGTTTCACGTGAGACTTTCGTCGGCGCACGTTCAGTGTCGTCCGCCACGGTGCGCGTGACGTCCGACCAGATCCAGCGCGCACGCGTCGTCGATTCCGAACAGATCGCTCCGACGCGCTCCAGCCGAGTGTTCGCATCGGCCAGGATGTCGAATGTGCGGCCTCCCGTGCCGATCGAGCAGCGGGCGGTCGTGGCGCGGCTGAATCCTGCGATATCTCGCCCGGCTCCCGTGCCGACCAACACCCGGGGCTGGGGCCAGCCGCAGGGCAATCAGCCGGCGCCTCCGCGTGGCGGCGGCAATACGAATGCCCAGCCGCCTTCGCCCGACGGATTCCGCCCGTTCCCGCCGCGGGTTACACGCAATCCCGGCGGCAGCGGAAATGGGAGCAGCACCGGGGGCCCCGTCAATGGCCCTCCGGTGTATCGAGATCAGCCGGGAGTCAACCAACCGGAGAATAAGCCGGCGCAGACGCCTCCGGCACAGACACAGCCGCAGCAGAATGAGGAGCGCAAGTCGATGCGCTTCACTCCTCCGGTGAAGGCGCGCGATGAAATGTACGACGTGCATCCGCCGCTGAACCGCAACCAGCCGCAACCGCCTCCGAAGCAGGAGGAAAAGCGTGCAGAGCCTCCGCGGCAGCAGCCGGACAAGGGCGCCAACGTACACCAGGACACCAAGAAAGAAGACAACAAGCGCAACGACAATAGACACTAGTTCGTCGCGGCTCGTTCGCCAGGTCCGTCCCAGCGGCCCCGAGAAATCGGGGCCGCTTTCTTTTGCGTGAACACACCGAACGAGTGGAGATGAGGTTCGCTGCCGCGCGCGATCAAGGAGTGGGAGCGGAAGCCGCGGCGGGCGGTGGCCCCGTTGTAGCCGCCGGCGCGGCCGGGGCTTGCTCGAGCGCGAGGTAGGCGCGGCCGAACGCCGATTGCTGCGTGCCCGCGGCGATCACCACGGCCTGCACCGTGTAGCGCCCGGCAGGCAGCTTCGCGAGCGGCAGGCTGATGCGGAAGGAAGCGGTGCGCGACTTCGGATCGGTCTCCGCGGGCGCGAGCAGTGGCGTTGCATTCACCTGCACTCCGCCACGGAAGAAAACCAGCCCGGCGCGCAGCGCGCTCGCATCGAGCGCCTCGGATTTATCCGCCTTCTCCGGATAATAGGCCTGGAAGAAGACGTACAGCGTCTGCTGCTGCGTGAAGAAGCGCGTCACGCTCGGGACGATTTTCTGTCCCGCCATTTCCAGCGGCGACGCGGCGAGCTGCGCGCGAATTCCCTGCCCCTTCGTCTGCACCTCGGCGGATTTCTCGACCGGCACGAGCTGGCTCGACAGCAAAACGGAACTGAGCGCCATCCGCTCCGCCGGACGCGGCGGCACGGTGAGCGCCTGCTCGAACGTGCCGATCTTTCCGGACTCGTTTTCCCGCGCGACGAATTTCAGCCGGTAGGTGCCCGGCGAAAGCACCACGCCGCCCTGGTACACCAGGTTTGCGCTTTTCATCTGCTGAAAGCGCTGCTCGTCGAAGTGCACGGTGATCGTGTCGCGCAGCGCGGCCACGCTCTGGCCGGAGGGAACCGCGCGAACTTCCGCCGCGAAATCAAACGCGGCTTCGCGGCGATTGTGCTTCTGCGCCCAATCGAGCGCGCTCGAGGAAAGCTTGGCGGAGATCGGGACGTACGCCTGCTGGTCGCTCAGCCGGAAGACGGCGGTCTCGACCGCGATCGGCAGGTCGACTTCGGGATTATCAGAGCGCATCGCGTCCGCGAGCTGCTGGTCGCGATCCTCTTTTTCAAGGTGCTGGAAATCCCGCGGCGCATAGTAGCCGTTGCGGTAGCGCACGTGCGCTCCCGGCGCGTTCACCTTCACGCGCACGGCCCGCCAGCGCCCGTCGCGCTTCACGTCGGGCGGGAGATTGTAGCCGACCAGATAGTAGCCGCCGTTCTCCTGCTGAATCTTCGGGAACGCGTCGCTCAGATCGCCCAGATCGAAGAAGGCGCGGCCCCCGGTATCGGTCGCGAGCGTGGAAAGCGTATCGCGCGAGTCCTCGCGTTCATCCGTCTGGTGATAGACCGCCGCGCCGCTGAACATCGATGTGCCGGTCGAGGCGCTCGTCGTGGCGTCTCCGCCGGGCGGCGTGGCGAACATTCCGCGCGCGTCGATGGAATAGACCGAGACGTTCGCGCGGTTGGCCGCGTCCGTGGCGGCGCGCAATTCGGCGCGGTTCTCTTCGCCCGTCTGCGTGATGCCGCCCGTGAACTCGACCAAGGCCTTTCGCCCGGGAATTCCGCCGAGCACGGTGGCCAGGCCCTCGACGGCGGCGAGCTTCTGATCCGTGTTGAAGACGTTGAACTCCGTCTGATCGGGCGTGTAGGCTGCTCCCGTGTCTTCCTGCACGTCGTACTCGCCGTTTGCCGCCGCGGCGTAGAGCGGATTCGCGATCTGCGAAGCCGCGCCGGGCACCAGCTGCGCGATCGCCTTGTTCAACACGGCCCGGTCGTTCGTGAAATTCGCGAGCACCGCGAGCCGCGTGCTGAATATCACCACCGCAACGAGGTCCGCCGGCGTCATCTGCTGCTTCAGGAATTTTTCCGCGGCGCCGTGCGCGCGCAGGATATCGTCGGTTTCCATCGAGGTCATGTCGAAGAACAGCACGATCATCCGGCGGTCGCGCAACTGGTCGGAAAGAGCATCCGCGGCTTCGGTTGTGCCGCTGTCCACCGGCACAACGACCGGCGCGGCGTTTTCCTCGCCCGCGGTCTCGATCTTCTCGATATCCGAATAGGAGAAAACGGAAATCTTCTGGGCCTTTCCGTCGTCGGTGACCTCGAACTGGCTCGCGTTCAGTCCTTTGATCGGTTTGCCCGAGCCGTCGGTGACTTCCACGTCGATGCGCACCAGATTCGACTGCGCGCGCAGCCTTGCCGCGGGATTGAGCGGCGGCGTTTTCGTTTGCGTCTGAGCAGGCGACGGCTGCTGTTGCGCGGCTCCGGTCACCGGCGAAAGCGACAGTCCGGCGACGACGAATGCGGCAAGGCAGGCGCGCGCGAGTCTTTCGCCGAGACTCCGCTGCATGGAGCGATGCGTGTCACACATATTCGACGCTCATAGCGTAAAACGAACCATCAAAGCCATCGTGCGCATCTGCCCGGCGCTCGTCACGCGACCGAAGAGCGAAAATCCCGCTCCCGAGCCGGCATTCAGTCCGCACACGATTCCCGCGCCCGTTCCGGTTCCGGACCCGCCGCTGCCGAAACATGGAAGCACGGTGCCGATGCCGTTGAAGTTCGGCGTGTTCGTGAGGTTCTGAATCTGCCAGCTCACGTTCATTTGATGCCGCCGCTCCGGGCCGAAGCGGTACGTCTTCGCCACGGACATGTTCCAGTTGAAGCTGCATGGCCCCTCCACGGCGCCCCGCGGCTCGTTGCCATACGTGAGGTTCCCGGCCGCGTCGGTCGGCAAGCTGAAGACGCCTGTATTGAAGTACGAGGAGGGCGAGCCGCCGCAGATCCCAGTATTCGGATTTCCGGTAATGTCCGGGCGCAGAGAGAAATTCGCTCCCGTGCCGTTGTCGGAAGCGACCCCGCCGAGCAGAACTGTGAATGGCGTGCCGGTCTGCCAGGTGAAAATATTCTGAAGCCGCCAATCCCCGAGCGCCTTCTCTTTCCATCCGTGATTCGCCCAGCGGCTGCGCTGGCCGAACGGCAGCTCCCACATCGACATCGCGCGGAACTGATGCCGCACGTCGAAGGTGGAAAGGCCGTACTCGGCGTGAAGCTTGCCGTCCTGCTGCTCGACCGTCCCGCCGCTGCCGCCGATCGAGCTCGCGTCGTCGAGCGATTTTCCGTAGGTGTAGATGCCCTGGAGCAGAAATCCGTGCGTAAACCGGTGCATCACGCGCACCTGAAGAGCGTTGTAGATCGAATTGGCGCCGGACTGATCGAACGTGAAGCCGGTGGCATTGGTATCAATGCGGTGGGCTTGAATATCTTCGGAGGGCGTGCCGAGTGGCGCGCGATTGGGCGCCCGCAGGACGTCGAGATCGGTTCCCTTCGTGCCCGTGTAGGTCAGATCGAGCAGCCAGTTCGCCGAAAGGGACGTCTCGGTTCCCAGATTCCACATCTGCGCGTAGCCGTTCTTGTAGAAAGGATCGACCGCCTGCGTATTGGAAATGAAGCCGGTACCCTGCTCGGTCTGAAATCCGTTTTGGAGCGTTAGCGGCTGGGTCGAAGTCGTGGTCAGCGTTTGCGCGGTGGAGACGGGCGGCTGATAGGCAAGCTGCCTCGCGAGAGTGTTGTAGATCGACTCGTTGTAGAAGATCGAGTATCCGGCGCGCACCACCGTTTTCGGTTTGAAGAACTTCGGCTGCCATGCGATCCCGATGCGCGGCTCGAAATTCTCGTAATTCCCGTGGACCAGCGCCCTCGGCAGGCCGGGCGCCGAAAGGGCCGGCTGGCCGTGCGCGACCTGAACCACGCTCGCAAGGTCGGTGATGTCGAGATTCACAATGTTGTTGTTGATCTCGATTGGCGGCGTGACGGCTTCGTAGCGCAACCCGTATTGGAACGTGAAAGTCTTGGTTACGCGCCAATCGTCCTGCGCGTAGGCGGAAAAGCCCCAGCTGCGGAAATAGCTGTTTGGATTGCCGAACTGCTCGGTCGTATTGAAAGGACGGTTCTCCAAAAAATCAGCGAAGTCGTTGCCGGTCGCGATTCCGTCGAAAACGAAACCGCCGCGCGGATTCGGGCTCGAATCGGTGTTCAACTGAATGCGCCGCAGCTCGCCGCCGTAGCTCATGCTGTGGTTCTTGTGCACCCACGTGAGCCCGTCGGAGACGCGCAGTGTTTGGTTGCGCGTGAGCGACGGAATCGGATCGCTGATCCCCGAAAAGTCCGTAAAGCTGATCCGCGGGATTCCGAAATCGATCGGCACGATTGAGACGCCGGTGATCCCCAGATTACCGGCAACGTTGGTCGTGAAGGAATTGTCGCTCAAGAGCTCGGCGCGATTGCGGCTCCAATTCAGATGGAGGCTTTCGACCACGCGCGACGACCAGTTATGAGACAGCGCCAGATCCGCGCTCTGGCTGCGCGTGGATTGGTGCCCGCCGATTCCCGCGAAATTGCTGAGCGTGTCCGAACGCTGCGAATTGAAGTTGTAGCCGCCGTTCACGTTGAATTTGGAGTTGATCGTGTGCAGCACGCGAAAATTCACCACGTCGGAATTCAGCGGCGTCGTGGCTTGCAGCAGGTAGTTCTGCCCGCTGGCGCTCGACAGGTTCGGCTTCGGTATGAAATTCAGCAGTCCCTGCACGGCCGTGTTATTCGCGAAATCACTCGCGGGAATCTGCTGGGCGCTGCCGCTCGCGCAGTTCGTGTCGGCGACCGTGGGAAACGGAACGGCAGGCGAGCTGAACGGCTGAAAGAGTGTGGGCACGATCGGATTCGCGAGGCAAAACAGGCCGTTGCGCTGATCGAGAGTCGGCACCGTCGAAAACGTGTTCACGGCGTTCTTCGCGATGTCGTGCTGATAATTCAGGACGAAGTAGGTCTTGTCGCTTCCATTGTAGATGTGCGGAATTTTCATCGGGCCGCCCATCGTCCCGCCGACGCGCTCGTCGTAGCTCCCGGTCTTCGGAGATTCGGCCCCCGTGATCGAAAATGGCTTCGCATCGAACGCGGAGTTCGTGTACCGATCAAAAAAGGTGAAACGCACGCGGTTCACGTTCTGACGCAAAAGCCTGCCGATGTTGGCCGCATTCGCGCCGCCGCGCCCTCCGGGAAATCCTCCGCCTCCGCCAATCGGAAATCCTCCGCCCTGTGGCCCGAACCCCTGCCCCTGACCGCCGCCCGGCCCTCCGGGTCCACCGGGGCCTCCTGGGCCCCCCGGTCCGCCGGGCCCGAATCCCTCCGCGCCCGGTCCGCCGAACCCGTTTGCGGACAATCCTTGTCCCACGGTTCCTTGCAACAAGAACGAATCGGACGACGCGCCCGCCCCGGAGGAAATCGCCGCTGCGGACTCCGACCCGGCGCCGGGCTGGCCGACTGTCTCTTCGCCCTGTGCGGCTGCGCCGCCTTCTCCCGTCAAATCCGTTTGCTGGAATCCGCCGGTCGCCAGCCCTTCACGAACCGCGTTGATCAGCCCGGCCGGAATCTGGCCGCGTCCGCCATTCCTGCCGCGCCCTCCCGGCCCGTTGCCTCCCGCGGCACTTCCGGAATTTGCCGCCGAACGCTGGCCGTTTCCGGGCGGGCCGCCCGGTCTTGGCCCGGCAGCTTTGGATGGAGCGGAAGGTTCGGCAGGCGCGGAGAGTTGCGCGAGCGTCGCCACTCGGAGAACGAGTTGAAGCGGCGGCGGAGGAGGTTGCGCCCCGAGCTGAACCTCGAGTGACGCGGAAACGAATCCCATCTGCGCGGCTTCAACGGTGTAATGACCCGCGGGCAGCGACGGAACTTCGAATTTGCCCGATTCGTCGGTCCAGCTCACCCACACTTTTTGCAGATC
>Ga0335077_10000612_pt1 | contig 40523 bp, 37 predicted proteins | sample Lox_Sample_31_FD_207151 | JGI IMG/M metagenome (GOLD analysis project Ga0335077, IMG submission 207151) | Soil microbial communities from Loxahatchee National Wildlife Refuge, Florida, United States - Lox_Sample_3.1 | ecosystem: Environmental > Terrestrial > Soil > Wetlands | place: USA... | reverse complement strand
CGCGACTTGGATAAACGCCAGGGCTATCGCGGCCCGATTGCGCACAAGAGTCCCAAGGAACTGGCTCAGGATCTCGAAACCGGCGCCGGAATCATGGGAATGGCCGTGGTCAATGAAGGGGACGTGGTCGACGGGGTGGTCACGGCCGTGGACGAGCAAGGAGCCACCGTCGTTGCGGCCGGCCGGACCGGCCGGATTTCCCCCGACGGCATGGCTTGGGCCAAGAAGAGGCTGAAGGGGCCGGACCTCCTCAAAGATGTCGAGACGAACCCCAACGCCAAGCCGTCCGGTATCCTACATGTCGGCGATGTGATCCGCGTCAAGATTCGAAGGCTCGATGCCCGCGCCAAAACGGCCGTCTTCAGCCTAGATCAAGATCCGGTGGTGGAAGGCGCGTTGATCGCTCTGGATCCGAGAACGGGCGCGATCAAGGCCATGGTCGGAGGGTACGATTTTAAGCGGAGCGAGTTTAACCGGGCCCTCTCGGCCCGTCGCCAGCCGGGCTCGGCTTTCAAGCCGATCATCTACGCCACGGCGATCGAGCGCGGGTTCACACCGGCCACGATCATGGTGGACTCGCCGGTCGTGTTTGTCGATGAGGAACAGCAGAAGGTCTGGCGTCCGGAGAATTACGAATCCCGGTTTTATGGCCCCATCAGCCTGCGGGAAGCCCTGGCCCATTCGAGGAATTTGGCGACCGTGAAATTGCTGGACCGCGTGGGCATCAAAAATGTGGTGGAATTCGCCAAGCGCGTGGGCATCACCAGTCCGCTGACGCCGGATCTGTCGATGGCGCTCGGTTCATCGAGCATGACCCTGATCGAACTTGCCTCGGCCTACGGTGTTTTCGCCAATGAAGGGGTTTACGTGGAACCGATGGCGGTTCTGTCCGTTGTGGATTCGTCCGGCCGAATTCTGGAAGAGCACGAGCCGGTGGCGAACGAGGTGATTGCAAAGGAAACCGCGTATGTGATCACCAACATGATGGAGGATGTGATTCAGAAGGGGACGGGATGGCGAGCCAAAGTGCTGGGTCGTCCCCTGGCCGGAAAGACGGGAACGACGAACGATTTCACGGATGCCTGGTTCGTCGGATTTGCCCCGAATCTTGTGGCGGGTGTCTGGGTGGGGTTCGACGATGTCCGATCGTTGGGCGATCGTGAGGCCGGCGCTTCGGCGGCGCTGCCGGTCTGGATCAATTTCATGCGGGCGGCGTTCGACGTGATACCTGAAATGACCTTTCCGATTCCGGAAAATGTGGTGTTCGCCAAGATCGATCCGCAGACGGGTCTGCTCGCCCCGGAAGGGGCCGATGACGGTGTGATCGAGATCTTTGTGAAGGGCACCGAGCCCACGAAAGTGTCGCATCCTCAGCCCAAGCCCGCCGAGTTTTTTCGAATTGATGCGGGTAATGGGTAGATCAGGGGCGTATCGGGGCAGTTGACTTTTAAGGGCGATTTCACCTACTATAAAAAGCTATTTTTAACAGGATGCGGATTTCCACATCCGTCGTTGAATGCCCGTGAGGATGATTGATGACGATTAAAGTTGGAATTAATGGGTTTGGACGAATCGGCCGTAATCTTTTCCGGTCGACCCTATCCCAACGCGCGATCGAGTTCGTGGCCGTCAACGATCTGACCGATGCCAAGACCCTCGCGCATCTCCTGAAATACGATTCGGTCCACGGGACCTTCCCGGCGGAGGTCCAGGCGAAGGATAAGTCGATCCGGGTGAATGGTCGGCCGATAGAGGTGCTGTCGGAGAAGGACCCCAAAAAACTTCCTTGGAAAGCACTCGGAGTGGATATTGTTGTCGAATCCACCGGGCGGTTCACGGATCGGGAGGGAGCGACCGCGCATCTGACGGCCGGGGCTAGTAAAGTGATCATCTCTGCGCCGGCCAAGGATCCGGATCTCACCATTGTTCTGGGCGTCAACGAGTCGATGTACGAACCGGATAAACATGCCATCGTTTCAAACGCCTCCTGCACGACGAACTGTCTGGCTCCGGTCGCGAAGGTGCTCCTGGACGGTTTCGGCATCAAGCGAGGATTGATGACGACCGTCCACTCGGTGACGAACGACCAACGCCTCTTGGATCTGCCCCACAAGGACCTGAGGCGGGCCCGGGCGGCGCACCTTTCGATGATTCCCACTACCACCGGGGCGGCCAAGGCCCTCTTCCTGGTTCTTCCCCAATTGAAAGGAAAAATGGACGGCATGTCTATCCGCGTGCCGACACCGAATGTCTCGGTCGTGGACCTGGTCGCCGAGGTGGAACGTGACCTGACCGAATCGGAGGTCAACACCCGCTACCGTCAGGCGGCCGAGGGTCCTTTAAAAGGCATTCTTCAGTATACGGAAGAGCCGTTGGTTTCGGTTGATTTAAACGGCAATGCTCATTCGGCGATCTTCGATGCGTCCCTGACCAAGGTTCTGGAAGGACGCATGGTGAAAGTCATTGCTTGGTACGACAACGAATGGGGCTATTCCTGCCGTCTTCGGGATCTTATTGAATACATCGGACAGAAAGGCTAACGCGCATACGACGTCGTCCATGAGCGGCCCAGTCCGATTGCATTGACTGCGTTCCCGTCATGAATCAAAACGATGATCGTAGACAGAGGACCCCATGAATATGCACAAAGTGACCATTGAAGATCTGAAGATCAAGAAAAAACGCGTGATCGTCCGGGTGGATTTCAACGTGCCTTTGGACGAGCACCTCAACATTACGGACGACACCCGCATCCGATCGGCGCTGCCTACGATCAATTACGCCATCGACGAAGGGGCGAAAGTCATCCTTTGCTCCCATTTGGGAAGACCCAACGGGAAGATCGATCCCCGGCTGAGCCTTGCGCCTGTCGTGAAGCGTCTCCAGCGATTGCTGGGGAAAGAGGTGGCCTTTGCCCCGGATTGCATCGGTCCGCAGGTCGAGAAGATGGTCAACCAAATGAAGTCGGGAGACGTCCTCCTCTTGGAGAATCTCCGTTTCCATCCCGGAGAACAGAAAAACGATGAAGCCTTTTCAAAGGCGCTGGCCCGTTTGGCCGATGTGTATGTCAACGATGCCTTCGGGACCGCCCACCGAAACCACGCCTCCGTGACCGGAGTCTCAAAATTCGTTCCCCAATCCGCGGCCGGCTTTCTGATGAAGAAAGAGATCGATTATCTGGAGGGGGCCATGGCGAATCCCGCCCGCCCGTTTGCGGCGATTCTCGGCGGGGCCAAGGTGTCGGGAAAACTGGGCGTCGTCGAGAACCTGGGGAAAAAAGTGGACAAGGTGATCATCGGCGGGGGAATGGCCTTCACGTTTTACAAAGCCCTGGGTTATGAAGTCGGGAACTCCCTGGTCGAGGACGGCATGCTTCAGATGGCGATGGATATCCGAAACCACGCGCGGGCCCGCGGGGTGAAGTTCTACCTCCCGGTCGACTGCGTCGTGGCGCAGAGCCGGGACCCCAGCGCGGAAACGAAGATCGTCCCGATGCAGGAAATCCCCAAGGACTGGATGGCGCTGGACATCGGTCCGGCTTCCGTAAAATTATTCACGGAAGCCTTGGCCAATGCGAAAACGATTCTTTGGAACGGCCCGATGGGGCTCTTTGAGATGGATGCGTACTCCCGTGGAACGTTCGCCGTAGCGCACGCGGTGGCCAATGCGTATGCCCTGACGATCGTGGGCGGGGCGGATACGGCGCTGGCCGTTCATCGTGCGGGCGAGTCAGAAAACATGTCGTTTATCTCCACCGGCGGCGGCGCGGCGCTGCAGCTGCTGGAGGGCAAAGAACTTCCCGGGCTGGCCGTTTTGCCCGGCCGCGCCGAGCAACTCCAGCGGGTGTGACCGTCAAGACGACATCCTTTCGAAGACGGCCGATCGCGATCGGGAATTGGAAGATGCAGATGTCCCTGACCGAATCGACGGCGGTCGCGCGGCAACTGGTCAAGCAGTTAGGCGATAGACGGAATGTCGAGATTGTGATCGCGCCGAGTTACACGGCCCTTCAAGCCGTCGGCGAGGTTCTAACAGGGACCGACCTTCTGTTGGCGGCGCAGAACGTTCACTGGGATGACCGGGGGGCCTACACCGGTGAAGTTTCGGCGGTCCAGCTCAAAGAGGCCGGTTGCCGATTCGTGTTGATCGGCCATTCCGAACGGCGCACCCTCTTCGGCGAAACCGACGAAATGGTGGGACGAAAACGAGTTGCCGCGTTGAAACAGGGATTAAACGCCGTTGTTTGCGTGGGAGAAACGTCGGACCAGCGCCGGGCGGCTCAGACGGCATCCGTTGTGACGGCCCAGATCGGGAAGGGCCTTGAGGGTGCGACCGAAGGATCGCTCGATCGGCTGTTGATCGCGTACGAGCCGATCTGGGCGATCGGAACCGGTCAGGTGGCGACCGTAGTCCAGATTTCGGAAGTCCATGCATTAATCCGTCGAGAACTGGCCAAAATACTCGGGACGGATTCGGCTGAGGCGGTCCGGGTGATTTACGGAGGTAGCGTGACGACGGTGAATATCGCGGATCTGGCGATGATCGAACATCTGGACGGTGTGCTGGTCGGCGGGGCGTCGCTGAAGGCGGATGGATTTGCGGCCATCGTCAAGACACTGGAAAAAATAAAAAGCGAAATCAAAACGGATCGTTAAATAATACATTAGGGGGAGAAGAGGAAAATGTATGTTTTGTTAATCATCCTGCATGTGATCGTCAGCTTTATTATGGTCAGCGTGATCCTGCTTCAAGCGGGAAAGGGAGCCGAGATCGGCGCCTCATTCGGAGGATCGAGCCAGACCGTCTTCGGCAGCCGCGGACCGGGCACGTTTTTAAGCAAGCTGACCGTGTCGGCCGCCGTCATCTTTATGCTCACCTCGTTGAGCCTGTCCGTGTTGTCCAAGGGACGTTTCTTATCCACCAGCGTGTTGGATCTCAAAAAGGCCCCGCCGGCTGCGGAAGCGCCCGCGCCGCCTGCCGCGAACGGGGGAGCCGCTCCATCGGCAACGGCACCGGCGAATCCGGCGGAAGGACAGTCGACGGCTCCGGTCAACACCCCCGCGGTTCCAGCCACGCCCGCGCCGACGCAGGAAACTCCGCCCAAAACGGCTCCATGACCGGTACGACAATGACTCGGACGATCCTTGTTGTAATTATGGCTGCAGTGTCTTGCCTGTTTCCCGTCATCGTTCACGCGGGAGAACCGGAGAAACCGGACGCGATCACGGTGGGCTCCATCGGGGACGCCCAGCGGCTGATTCCGATGCTGGCGTCGGACTCGGCCTCCGGGGACATCAGCGGGTGGATCTTCAACGGGTTGGTGAAGTATGACAAGAACATCAACCTGGTGGCAGATCTGGCCGAATCATTTTCCGCATCGCCGGATTGTCGAAAGGTCACCTTCAAGCTTCGCAAGGGGGTGAAGTGGCAGGACGGTCAGGAATTCACGGCGGCCGACGTTCTCTTTACGTACCAAAAAGCAATCGACCCCAAAGTGGCCACGCCCTACAGCGGCGACTTTGAACGGATTGAAAAGATAACCGCGCCGGATCCGTATACCGTTTTGGTTACCTACAAAGAACCCTTCGCGCCGGGTCTGGCCAGTTGGGGCATGGGGATCATCCCGAAGCATCTTCTGGAAAACACGGATCTCAACACGACCGATTTTAATCGCAAGCCGATCGGCACCGGACCCTATCGCATGAAAGAATGGGTCACCGGACAGAAAATCGTTCTGGACGCGAACAGCACCTATTTCGAAGGCCCGCCGCATATCGAGGAATACATCTATCGAATCATCCCGGATAATGCGACGATGTTCTTGGAATTAAAGGCCGGCGGACTGGACTTTATGGGATTGAGTCCGCTGCAGTATCAGCGGCAGACCGATACGACCTATTTTAAGCACTATTTTAATAAATACCGTTATCCGGCGTTTGCCTATACTTACCTGGGTTACAATCTTTTGGATCCTCGTTTTCAAGATAAACGGGTCCGTCAGGCGATTGCGTATGCGATTAACAAACAGTCCGTCATTGACGGAGTTTTGTTCGGTCTCGGCCGGCCTGCAACCCAGCCGGTGCCCCCGGAGTCTTGGGCCTACAACTCCGATGTGCCGAAGTTCGAGTACAACCCCGAAAAAGCCAAACAGCTCCTGGCGGAGGCCGGTTGGAAGGACACCGACAACGACGGGATTCTGGACAAGGACGGCAAACCGTTTCAATTTACCATCCTGACGAACCAAGGGAATGACGAACGCCGGAAGACGGCCGAGATCATTCAACAAGACCTGCGGAAGGTCGGAATCCAGGTCGAGGTCCGCGTCCTGGAATGGCAGGCCTTTCTCCACCAGTTCATTGATAAGAAAAAGTTCGAAGCGATTATTCTGGGATGGTCCTTGGGCCGGGATCCGGATGCCTATGACGTCTGGCATTCCAGTAAGACCAAGGAAGGGGAATTTAATTTTGTTTCGTACAACAATCCGGAAGTTGATCGACTGTTGCTGGCCGGCCGGAATACCTGCGATCAGGCTCAGCGGAAAAAAATTTACAGCAAAGTTCACGCGCTGATTGCGGAGGATCAACCCTACACTTTTTTATACTATCCGGACTCCCTTCCCATTCTTCAAAAGCGGTTCAAGAATGTTACTCCGTCACCCATCGGCATCTGGTATAACTTTCCGACCGAATGGCACGTGCCGAAAAACAAGACCGAGTGGTATCGATGAGGAACCCATCCGGTCACGGATGTTGATCCGGAACGGCGGTCGGCAGCAACGCGGGCTCGGCCAGCGGACGGCGGGGTTCGAGCTTTGCGCGGGGGACTTGGATCACTTGGCCGTCCGGTTGCGTCACGGCCATCGAGAGGGGAGAGTTCGGCACCGTCCACCGGCCTTTGAGGATGTTCGTCGGCTCATCGCCTTCAAAGACCAAATAGCTGTAGGAACCGTAATGCGGCAGCTTGCGCGCCAGACCGGCCAGGGCCGTCATGGAATCGGCCGCGACCCAGGCCAGCGCCGCATCCGCGTTTTGATGTCTACGTCCTGTGAGAACAATCGCGTGGTCGTTCCGTCCGACCTTCGTTGGCCCGATTTGAAGATTATTTTGCATGAACGATAGATCCTGTCCCGCCAGGGCCGTTTTAATGTTCGGCAAAAACCGATTCTCCCATCCCAGAATCCATACCGCGCGGTCGAGAGGCAGCGCTCGAACCTCGTTGTCCGACTTGATCTCGATCGAACCGGAACCTGACGGCCGCCCGAAGGCCGAAATCGACTCGGCAAACTGCCGGTAACCGCGACGGACGGTTTCATCGGCGTCGGCCGGGATCAAGAACAACGTTTTCTCGGCCCCGAACGGCTGCGACAGAGCCGGGGGCAGTTCGTCGCGACTCAGCCGACGGAACAGGTCGAATTCCGGATCGATATCCAGGCGCAGGGGGCGGCCCAGAACAATCAGGGCGACCCCGGTGCGCTTGTCGTCCATTTTAACCGTGGTCTGGTACGCCTCTTCCCGGCCTTCGAGCGTCACCGCGATGGGGACCCGCAAGCGGAAAGCCGGACCGGGTTGCGTTTGTTCAAGAATCGCCGTGACGAGATATCCGTTTCCGCGGGCTTGGGCCTGGGCGCCGCTCAGCCGCAAGACCGGCGCTCCCGTCCGTCCGATCCATTGGGCGAATTCGTTTTTCAGATCCTCCCTGGCAACCGCGGCAAAGGCCGCGCGCAGGTCGTCGAAGGTCGCCCGGCGAAATCGATTTTCACGATAGAAAGTCCTCAACGCGTTTACAAACGCCTCATCCCCCAGCTGGCTTCGGAGCATATGAAAGAACATCATCGTCTTGCCGTAGCCGACGGCCTCCTCGGCCGGACTGTGTCGCGCGCGGAACTCCGATACCGGAAAGTCCTTTCGTCCGGCGACGTAATCGGCGTATTTCTGGAGGACCGTACGTCGGTATTCCGATGCGGTTTCCCGTTGTTCCTGCATGAGATGGTCGGCCATATACGTCGTCAATCCTTCGCTCCAGTTTCCCTTCGCATAATTTACGAAGACACCGTTGCCCCACCAATTATGCAGGATTTCGTGAGGGTACGACGAACGCAATATAAAAGGAAGGCGTATGACGGCCGATCCCAGAAGCGTTAAGGAAGGCAGACCGTAGCCCGTCTCACGGAAATTCTCGATCAAGGCGAATTTCCTGTAGGGATACGGTCCGAGAAGTTTCTCGTACATTTTCAGGAAGGAGTCTCCGTCGTCCAGGTAACGGTTGGCCAGTTCTTCGTCGGGTGTCCGCAGAAAGGCCATGACCTGGATGGACCCGGCCGTGCGGTCGTACTCAATCAACGGTCCGCCGATCAGTAAAATCTCCTCCTGCGGCTGGAAAGATTCCCATCGGGTCTCGCTCTTCCCGGCTTTCCGTTCATGCCGTGTCCGTTCGCCCTCGCTGACCGATTCCCACGGCTCCGGCAGTTCGACATCCAACGAAAAAATGACGGGGTCGTCGTTGAACCATGGATACCATCGAGCCGGGCCTGCTAGAAAGATCCCCTCCTGGGAGACGATCCCCGAGTCGAGACCGGAATCGGGGTCCGGATTTCCCGAATCGATCGGTGGTTGGAACCGCCCTTGATATTTGACGACGAAGTTCTGGAGGCCGGGAGGGAGTGTAATGGTATAACGCTCGGCCGAGGCCTGCGCATCATCCGGGGTGGGTTGTTTCTTGGGTCGTTTCGGATTCGATTCCCGGCTCAACCGGACGCCGGCCGTCGGCGATACCGGCTGAAGTCCGCCGCGAAGCGAAAAACGCAACGTCCTTCCCGGTCCGATGAAAAAGGATTCAGGAACCTGGATCCTATCTTCCACCTGGAGCCGATTCTCCTCCGGCTGCAGGACGACCTTCAACTCATGTCGGACCAGCTCTTGGGCATTCAGCCCGGCGGGGAAGCCGGCGACGATCAGGAGGACCGCCCCGGCCCACGGACGTTTTAGAAAATTAGGCATCGGTTTCATACGCTTGATCCGTTTGGGCTCGACCGCGGCCCGTTGTTATTTCCTTGAGGCCAGCGCGTGCAGGTAATTTTGAATCCTCCTGGCGTTTGTGCCGACATCGCTTAGACCGACACGCGAAACCGAGCGGACGTCGATGCGGCTGCCGTTTCCGGCCGGCCGGACGCGGACGACGATGTCGTCTTTAAAGCCGAACCAGAAGGTGGTGTCGGTCGCTTCGATGCGCCCTTCGGACGGTCTCGAATCGATAACCTGCCAATCCATGTCGCGAGCGGTCGCGAGGGCTCGTTCAAAAGCGGGTGCGGTCGGGATCGGGAGGATCAACGGGCCCAGGTTCGGGTATCCAACTCGCTGTTGCGCGGCGATCTTAGGACCACCGTACGCCGCCGGGTTGGGGGCGTTGGAGCGAAGCCGTAGGATCGCAACGAAGGCCGGCGGGTCCTGTGTGTCGGTCGTAATATCGTGAATGGGGGGTACATGTTGCGCCGTCTGCTTCCATGACCACAAGACGCCAACAACAAAAAGCGCGATGATGAGGCCCGCAACAGCCGGAGCGAATCCTCGACGCGGAGTTCCAGACCACGCACCGACGGCTGCGACGACTGAAACCGCCGCGGCGGCCAAACCGATGTAGCCTCCCCATTGCAGCATGGTGAAGCCGGTTCGAAAATTCCACCAGCTCCAGCGGCTGCCGAAACCGGCCAGCATGACCGTGCCGGCCGTTACGACGGCGAGGCCGAAGCCGACGAGCGGCAAGATTGCAACGCTACGGTTTCGGGTTGCGGGGTCGTTCATGATGGGCTCGGAATGATGGTTGTCCCTTCGTCCTCCCGGGATCTCTTTGGATCAACGGCCCGACCTTTCAGATTCTCTGACGGTGCAATCAAGAAGCATGACAGATTGAACCCCGAGACACCGCCCACTATATATTAATGATAGGAATTTCATTTTAATCCCGATCAGGGGATCAATGTCAATCGCCATTCATCATCGCTGTCCATGGCCCTTTTCATGGCGGGCAGCCGTAATTCACACCTTTATTACTCCTTAAGTCTCGGATTCAAGGCATCTTGGAGGCCTTCCCCGAGCAGGTTGTAGCCCAGGACGGTGATCAGAATGGCGAGACCGGGAAAGAGGGTAAGCCACCAGGCAATATCGATCATATCTTTTCCGGAAGTGATAATATTCCCCCAGCTCGGCGTCGGCGGTTGGACACCGAGACCCAGGAAGCTCAAGGAGGATTCGACGAGGATGGCTCCCGCGACGCCCAGCACGGCCGAGACATAAACCGGGGACATCGCGTTGGGAAGAATGTGAAAAAAAATGATCCTCCAATCTTTCGCGCCTAGCGCCCGCGCCGCTCTGACATAGTCCACCTCTTTTAAGGCCAGGAATTCTCCGCGCACAAAACGGGCCACGCCCATCCAACTTGTGGCTCCGATGATGATCATGACGTTCCAGATATTCGGTCCGACGAAGGCGATTACGGCTAAAATGAGGAAGAATGTCGGTACGGAAAGCATGATGTCTACGAGTTGCATGAGAATATCGTCGGGCCAGCCGCCGTAGTAACCCGCGACGGCGCCGATGAGAGTGCCGATCCCGATCAAGATTCCGACCGCGACGAATCCTACCACCAGCGAGATCCGCGAACCCCAGATCATCCGGCTTAAGACGTCTCGTCCCAAGTCGTCGGTTCCAAGGGGATGGGAGGGAGTCGGCCCGACTAAAATCATTTTCACATCAATATAGGCTGGATCGTAAGGCGACAGAATGGGGGCCAGGAGTGCGATGATCAAGACGGACAGAACGATTAGAGAGCCCGCAAGGGCGGGCCGATTTCTCCTGAATCGTCTCCAGAATTGTTCCCATGTTGACTGTTGCTTTGTCGCCATCTGGTTTTACCGTGTTCGATGGAGCCGAACGGTAGGATTGGCAATCGCATAAAAAACATCGGCCATGAAATTTCCGATCAGCGTTAAGACGGTTCCGATCATAATAATGCCCATGATCGTCGGATAGTCCCGCGACATAACCGACTGATAGAACAGAAGGCCCATTCCTTGGATCGCGTAGATCGACTCGAAGATCACGCTTCCACCGATCAGTCCGGGGACCGAGAGGCCGAGGATGGTAATAATCGGGATCAAGGCGTTTCGAAGGGCGTGTTTATAGACCACAACCGGCTCGCTCAGGCCTTTCGCCCGTGCCGTTCGAATATAGTCCTGCCGAACAACCTCCACCATCTCCGCGCGAGCATAGCGGGAAATTCCGGCCAGACCTCCGAAAGCCGAAACGAAAACGGGCAGGAGCAGATGCTTCATCCAGTCCGACAGCCGTTCCGTAAATGCCATGCCACTGACATCGAGCGATTGATATCCGGAAATCGGAAGCCACCCTAAAACGATCCCGAAGAGGATCATCAGCAACAGGGCCAGCCAAAACGTGGGAATCGCGAAACCGATAAAGACGAAAACCGTGGTGGCTTTGTCAAAAGAAGTGTAGGGATGCGTGGCCGAGAAGATCCCGATCGGCAAGGCGATCATGAAGATCAAGATCAACGATAAGAGATTGATGACGATGGTGATCGGCATCCGTCCCATGATCTTGGTGGCGACCTTCTGGCCGTCCACAAACGAGGTGCCGAAATCCAACGCCACGACCCGTTTGACCCACCGAAGGTATTGGATATGCAGCGGCTGATTCAAGCCGTAGAGCTTACGCAGATTTTCTTTCGCCTCGGCCGAGACCCGTGGGTTCAACGTGGTCTGAAGATCGGTGGGCTCTCCTGGTGCGAGATGCATCATTCCGAAGGCGAGAATGGTAACCCCGACCAGCGAGATGAAAAACCGAAAAAGCCGGTACCCCAGAAATGAGAGCAAACTGGACTCCTGCTACGGCGATGAATTCGAGGAGGGATGGTAGCAAAAGGCTCGTCGGAAAGTCAAACCGTACTTGGAACCGTGACGACCCGAAAGTGGTATTGACAAGGTCTTTGAGGCTCATGTATGATGAAAATTGCTAGGGGTGCTCGACCGGATCCGAAGCAAGGTCGGGCTGAGAGCTTGGATGTATCTGTTGAGTGTGAAGTGTTCAGTTGAGTATTGAGACAGACCACTTAGCACTTTTCACTGAACAGAAGTCTACGGGCAACCCTGTGAACCTGATCCCGATAATACGGGCGGAGGGAAGCGGCAGCATGCCGAGGTTGGAGCGGAGCTGAAGAACCTGATGTCGAAGGGGTTCAGATCTTCTTCAATATGAGATTCGGCATCATAAGACCCCACGAGGTGAGCCGTACTTTCTGACTAAGTACGGTTTTTTTATTTTGAGTCGTGACACCGGTTCACAGTATTGCCGTGACTGGCACGGGACATCGGGAGTCACCGGTGATTCAGTTGGTTGTGAATGGAGAGCGACGGGAGATCGAGCAGAATGCCACGGTGGCGCATTTGCTTGAGAGACTTGGAACGCCCTTGGAACGGGTAGCGGTTGAGCTAAATCTTCGGATTTTGGATAAACAGGACTACGCCACCACGGTTTTAAACGACGGGGATCGGTTGGAGATCATTAATTTCGTCGGCGGCGGCTAACGGAGGAGTCGGACGTTCATGAAAGAAGATTTATTGACGATTGGAGACGTTCAGTTGAAATCCCGTCTGATCGTCGGCACGGGCAAATACAAGGATTTTGACCAAACTCGACGGGCGATCGAGATGTCCGGCGCGGATATGGTCACGGTGGCCGTTCGCCGCGTGAATATCATTGACCGGGACAAGGAAAACCTTCTCGACTATGTTGATCCTCAGAAATACAAGATCCTGCCCAACACGGCCGGTTGCTATACCGTGGATGAGGCCGTTCGTACCGCGCGGCTCGCCCGCGCCGCGGGTATCACCCATTTAGTCAAGTTGGAGGTGATCGGGGATCAAAAGACATTATTTCCGGATACGGCCGGTTTGATCGAGGCGGCAAAGATTCTGGTCAAGGAAGGATTCGTCGTCCTTCCTTATACGAATGATGATCCCATTGTGGCCAAAAAATTGGAGGACATCGGCTGTGCCTGTGTCATGCCGCTGGCGGCGCCGATCGGATCGGGATTGGGGATTCGCAACCCGTATAATATTCAGATCATTCGGGAGACGGTGAGAATCCCCGTGATCGTTGATGCCGGCGTGGGGACGGCGTCCGATGCCGCGATCGCGATGGAGATGGGATGCGACGGCGTCTTGATGAACACCGGGATCGCGGGGGCGCAGGACCCGATCGCGATGGCTGAAGCGATGAAGTACGCGGTTTGGGCCGGTCGTTTGGCCAACCGGGCGGGTCGGATCCCCAAGAAACTGTATGCCAATGCCAGCAGCCCCGTCCAGGGGATGATTGAGTAGAGGGTTGAATGAGTCATCGGATTGATTTTGATCTCTGTCTCATCACGGATCGGCACCAAACCGGCGGCCGTCCGTTGGATGAGGTGGTAGAAGAAGCCCTGTCGGGGGGGGTTCGGGCTGTTCAGCTTCGAGAGAAGGATCTTTCGACGAGAGAATTGCTTCGGTGGGCTGAAAAATTGCGGTCGCTGACGGCCCGATTCGGCGCACGGTTTCTAATAAATGATCGGTTGGATGTCTGTCTGGCCGTTGGAGCGGACGGCGTTCATCTCCGGGCTGACAGCCTGCCGGTTTCGGCCGTTCGAAAAATCCTGGGTCCGGAGCGCCTTATCGGACAATCCACGCACGCGGTTTCAGAGGTGATCGAGGCGCAACGGGAGGGTGCCGATTTCGTCGTCTTGGGACCGATTTATGATACCCCATCCAAGCGGTCGATGGGTCGCCCCCCTTTAGGGTTGTCGGTGATCCGGTCCGCGGCTGCCCGGGTCGCCGTTCCGGTTTTTGCGATCGGCGGAATACGATTCGAACGAATTTCGGACGTGATTCAGAACTGCGGCCAAGGCGTGGCGGTGATTTCGGCCCTTCTCCGGGCTCCGAACCCGCGAGAAGCGGCGGCGGAAATGCTGCACGAATTAAAATCGCAGCGGTCTTCAACGATGGTTTCGTCGGTTGACGGAATTCGGATGAGGGCTATTGACCGTAGTTGGGTTCGGTGATAGAATAAAAATCAACGAGCCCATTGGATGGCGATGCGACCACTCTCCTTGTTGAGTTGAGAAAAGGCAATGGGGGAAACCAAAAAAGGCTCTGGAAGGTTTCACTCCTTGCGTAATACCGTGAAGCGTCTCACGGATCGGTTGTCGGAGAACGAGCCTGCCATGAATAAACACATCGAAGAATACGAGCGAGAGCTTGATAAACTGCATGTCCAGGTTAGATCGATGGAGGAGGAGTTGCGTCAACTCCGCCTTTCCCGGTCGCAGCTCGAACAAGCCCACAAACAGAATGAAAAGTTAGCCGCGACTCTGCACGACGCCAAAGCCCAGATCGAGGCCTTGCGGGCGGAAGTGGAAAAGTTGACCGCGCCGCCCTCCAGCTACGGAATCTTTTCCGGCGGAAACGAGGACGGCACCGTCAATATCTACATCTCGGGACGCAAGATGAAGGTCAATCTTCATCCCTCCATTAGAAGCAAGGACCTCCGAAAAGGTCAAGAGCTTGTTCTGAACGAAGCCCTGAACGTGGTGGAGGTAAAGGGGTTCGACGGTCAGGGTGAAGTCGTTCGCCTCAAGGACCTCCTAGGCAATAAGCGGGCCATCGTGACGCTCCACGCCGATGAAGAGCGGGTGGCTGAATTGGCCGAGCCGCTTCTTCACGAGAAACTCAGCGTTGGGGATGATCTTCTTTTGGACGCGCGATCCGGTTATCTGCTCGAAAAACTTCCCAAGTCCGAAGTGGGCGAATTGGTGCTGGAAGAGGTGCCGGACGTCAGTTACGATAATATCGGCGGTCTGGAAGAGCAGATCGAGACGATCAAGGACGCCGTCGAGCTCCCGTTCTTGCATCCCGATCTTTTTGCCCGGCATAAACTGCTTCCCCCCAAGGGCATTCTCCTTTACGGACCTCCCGGCTGCGGGAAAACATTGATCGCGAAGGCCGTGGCCAACTCGATCGCGAAGAAGCTGGCCCATGTGACGGGTAAGGATGTGCGCAGTTTCTTCCTGCACGTGAAGGGTCCGGAGCTTCTGAACAAGTATGTGGGCGAGAGCGAGCGTCAAATCCGCGAGGTGTTTAAAAAAGCCAAGGAAAAAGCCGAAGAAGGGATGCCGGTGATCGTCTTCTTCGACGAGATGGATGCCCTCTTCCGGACGCGGGGGACCGGTATTTCGTCCGACATCGAATCCACCATTGTGCCACAGTTTCTTTCCGAGATTGACGGCGTCGAGCGGCTCCGGAATGTGATCGTGATCGGCGCCAGTAATCGGCAGGACTTGATCGATCCCGCGATTCTCCGCCCAGGCCGGCTGGATGTAAAGATCCGCATTGATCGGCCCGACAAACGGGCCGCGAAGGCGGTTTTCTCGAAATACCTGCTGACGGATTTGCCATACGATGCGAATGAGCTGGCCAAAGACGGCGAGAACACGGCGGCCACGATCGAGCGGTTGATACAGCAGACGGTGGAACAGATGTACAGCCAGAGTGAAGAGAACAAGTTTCTGGAGGTCACTTACGCCAACGGCGAAAAGGAGATGCTCTATTTTAAGGATTTCGTCAGTGGGGCGTTGATTGAAGGCGTCGTTTCCCGAGCGAAGAAATACGCCATCAAGCGCACCATCGCGACGGGCCAGGTCGGGGTTCGGGGTGATGACCTCCTCCAAGCGATGCGGGATGAATTCAAAGAACATGAAGACCTTCCCAACACCACACAGCCGGATGATTGGGCCAAGATTGCCGGCAAGAAAGGTGAAAAGATCGTCCATGTCCGAACCATGGGAGCCAAAAAGAATGAACCGAGGCAGATCGAGACGATCTCAACCGGCCACTACCTCTGATCGATTCGATCGGCGCCGTGTATGATCAAACGTATCCTCGGAACAGAAACCGAATTCGGGATAGCGACACATAATCCCGAAGCCCTCGATCCTGTTTCCACGTCTCTCCTGCTGATCAATAATTATCCTCATCTTCCGTCGACCCGTGTCCTCTGGGATTATGAACACGAGAATCCCTTGTTGGATGTCCGGGGATTTGAGATCGAGGGGGAACGGGAGCGGCCCGGTCCGGATTACAACCGCCTTCTCAATAAGGTGCTGGCCAACGGGGGGCGACTTTATGTGGACGGCGCCCATCCCGAGTATTCGACTCCCGAATGCACGAACCCTCGGGACGTGTTGATTTATGAGAAGACCGGCGATCGAATCCTGAGTCAGTGCTGTGAACACGCCAGCCGGATCAACGAGCAGGACAAGATCGTCCTCTATCGCAACAATACCGATGGTAAAGGCAACAGTTACGGATATCATGAAAATTATTTGGTCGATCGGACGGTGCCTTTTGAATGGCTGATGAAGCATTTAATCCCTTTTTTTGTGACTCGGCAGATTTACGCCGGATCCGGAAAGGTCGGCGCCGAGAATCGAATGCCTCCGGTCCCATACCAGATATCCCAGCGGGCGGATTTCTTCGAAACCGTCGTGGATCTCAACACCATGGTCAAGCGGCCGATTATCAACACACGCGATGAGCCCCATGCCGATGCGGTTAAATACCGCCGCTTGCACGTCATCGTCGGGGACGCGAACATGGCGGAATACTCCACCTACATCAAACTCGGGGCGACGGCCATTTTATTGACCCTAATTGAAGAGAAGTGGCCGTTGCCGGAGCTCGAACTGGAGGATCCGGTTCGTTCCATCAAAGATGTGTCGCGCGATATTAGTTTAAAGGCAACGATTCGGTTATCGGATGGTCGGAAGTTCACGGCGGTTGAAATTCAACGTCTCTATCTTGAAGCGGCCCATCGTTTCTTTGAGAAACATGAGTTGGATCAAACGACGCGGGATGTCTTGAAGAAGTGGGAAGAGATTCTAGACCGGCTTGAAGAAGATCCCATGCAGCTTTCCCGACAGATTGATTGGGTAATCAAACTGAAATTGATTCAGTCGTATATGGAAAGAAAAAAGTGCGGATGGGGGGATTCTCGACTGGCAATGATGGATCTCCAATATCACGACCTTCGTCCTGAAAAAGGACTTTACTCCTCCATGGAGAAGGACCATTACGTGGACCGTATCACCACGGACCGAGAGATTGAACAGGCTGAGCAGAATCCACCGCCGGACACTCGGGCCTATTTCCGAGGAAGTTGCCTGAAGAAGTTTCCCAAGGACGTGTATGCGGCCAGCTGGAGCTCGATCCTTTTTGACGTTGGAAATACGACCATCAAAAAGGTTCCCTTAATGGAACCGCTGCGCGGAACAGAAAGTCTGACCCGGACGTTGTTAGAGTCCGCTCAGTCCGTCGAGGAAGTCCTGGGCCGCCTGAGCATGTAAAGTAAGGGGGTGAGCAACCTTGTCCAAGCAGGAACACAAAACAGACCGAAAAAAAGAATCCGGTAAAAAGGAAGACGAAACGGGGGCCAGTTCAAAGAGCGCCGAGAAGGGGAAAAAGATCAAGGAGGACCTCGATAAGCTCATGGATAAAATCGACGACGTGCTGGAGGAAAACGCGGAAGAGTTCGTCAAGAACTACGTCCAAAAGGGTGGAGAGTAAGGGTGGATTTCAAATTCAAAGGTTCGTTTCAAGATCCGGGACCCAGTTTTTATGACTGGGTTTCGTCCCGCCAGCCTGACGCACTGCCGGGTGTCCGTAAAGACACGGTGGGAGGCGGGAGCGATCGGCCTCCGTCTGCGATGGTGGTGCACGGGACGACCGTCCTGGCCTTGAAGTATCGGGACGGGGTGATCATCGCCGGGGATCGCATGGCGACGGAAGGCTACCAGGTGTCGGCTCGCCGAATTGAAAAAGTCTATAAGGTAGATGAGCATTCCGCAATCGCCATTGCCGGTGCCGCCGGACCCTGTATTGAACTGGCCCGGCTGTTTCAAACCGAATTGGAACATTACGAAAAATTGGAAGGTACGGAGTTATCGACGGATGGAAAGGCCAATAAACTGGCCCAGATGGTGAAAGGCAATCTCCCGATGGCTTTCCAGGGTTTGATTGTTATCCCGATATTCGTCGGCTACGATCTGAAGCGGAACGAGGGGCGGATTTTTAAATATGATATTACCGGTGGGCGGTATGAAGAGACCGACTATTTTTCGACCGGTTCCGGCGGAAAGGACGCCCGAACGACGATGAAGAAAATGTATCAATCCGATATGGCCGAAAATGAAGCGGTTCGGACGGCCTTGGTGGCTTTATACGATGCGGCGGAGGAAGATATCGGCACCGGAGGACCGGATTTGGTTCGGGGTATTTATCCGACCGTAAAGACGGTGACGGTCAAAGGCGTCATCGATATCGACGGGAACCAAATCCGCCAAACCTATGAGCAGCTGATCGAGAACCGGAAGCGAGGAGCCTGAAATGGCCTTTCCGTATTATGTCTCACCCGAACAAATGATGCAAGACAAGGCGGAGTATGCCAAGAAGGGCATCGCCAAAGGCCGATCGATCATCGCCATGGAATATCAGGACGGGATTTTGATGGTGGCGGAAAATCCAAGCACCTCGCTGAATAAGATTTCGGAGATTTACGACAACATCGCATTTCTAGGGGCGGGGAAATACAGCGAGTTTGAGAATTTGCGAAAGGCGGGTATCCGACACGCGGATCTAAAGGGTTATATGTATAGCCGAGAAGATGTCACGGCGAAATCCTTGGCCAATGCCTACTCGCAGGCCCTGGGAACGACTTTTAGTCAAGAAGTCAAGCCGCTGGAGGTGGAGATCGCCGTGGTCGCCGTTGGAGAAAATGGGCAATCGGGAGAGATTTATCGCATTTCTTTCGACGGCAGCATTACGGATGAACGGGGTTTTACGGTGATCGGTGGACGGTCGGAGGCCATTACGGCATTTTTGAAGGACCGTTACAAAGTGGGTGTTCCTCTGTCGAAGACGCTGGAGCTGTGCAAGGAGGCCATGGAAAACAGCTCAGGCCAGCGGATCGCTGTTCAGAGTCTGGAGGTGGCGGTGCTGGACCGGAACCGTCAAGGCCGAAAATTTCGGCGATTAACGGCCGACGAGATCACGGAGTTGATCCATCCGCAATAGGACGGGTTTTATGAAACAGCGCATTTTTGGACTTGAAAATGAATACGGTTTGATCTTTTCTCCAAACGGTAAGGTCTATCTCCCGGTGGAAAAAGTGCTGGGTTATATCTTTGAAGGTTTAATTCCGAACAGTTGGCCCTCGAACGCCTTCCTGGTCAATGGGGCCCGATTCTACCAGGATACCGGATGTCACCCCGAGTACTCCACCCCCGAGTGTGATAACATCTTCGATCTGGTTACACACGACAAAGCGGGGGAACGCCTGGTTGAGGGTTGTCTGCCGTTGGCCGAAGAACGGCTCAAAGAAGAAGGCCTCAACGGAGAAATTTTTATATTCAAGAACAACACCGACTCGATGGGAAACACCTATGGATGCCATGAGAATTACCTGATGAGACGGGATGTGGATTTTTGGAAGGTCACGGAGCAGTTGATCCCTTTCTTTGTTACCCGTCAGATCTATGCCGGGGCCGGCAAACTCCTTAAGCTCTCCGGTAAAACGCACTATTTCCTTTCCCAACGTGCCCAGCATATCCATGAAAAAACCTCGTCCTCGACCACTTCGTCCCGGAGCATCATCAATACCCGTGACGAACCCCATGCGGATGCGGAGAAATATCGGCGTCTTCACATCATCATCGGAGACTCCAATATGTCCGAATTCACAACGCTGATGAAGGTTGGAGTCACCGCCGTGGTATTATCCATGATCGAGGAAGGCTACACCGTTCCCAACATCGAGTTGGAGGACCCGGTGAAGGCCATCCGAGAGATTTCGAGAGATACGACCCTCAAGCGCCGGGTGAAATTGGAAGACGGGCGAGAATTGACGGGAATCGAGATCCAGCGGCTGTATCTGGATCGTGCCTATGATTATTTGGCATCCACCGAAGTCGATTCCATCACCGAGAACATGGTTAAAAAATGGGAGGAAATCCTGAATAAGTTGGAAGAGGATCCGATGCAGCTCTCCCGCCAGATCGATTGGGTGATGAAAAAAGAGCTGATGGTTTCCTATATGGAGAAAAAGGATTGCGGGTGGGACGATCCTCGCATCTTGCTGATGGACCTCCAATATCACGATGTGAACCGGTCGCGAGGTTTGTACTATATCCTGGAAAAAATGGATATGGCTGAAAGAGTCGTCGAAGAGGGGGATATTCAGTTGGCGATGAATGAACCGCCTCAAACCACTCGGGCCAAAATCCGGGGAGATTTCATCCGATTCGCCCGAGAAAAGAACCGTTCTTATACGGTGGACTGGACTTACCTTAAACTGAATGGCTACTGGGAGGAAACCATTCTTTGCATGGATCCGTTCAGTTCGTCCGATAGGAGGGTCGAGGAATTAATCGCTGCAGCTTCCGGCCACAGGTTTTCAAGGTAGGCTTCCCGCTCTTCCTTGCGAGTCTCCTCTTGTTGACGGTGGGAGGGAAAGCGCCATCCCAGCCCGCCGAGACTCTATCCCAAACACGAGTGAAAGCAAATTCGGATGTCCCCCTGCGCGTCAAACAAGGGGAGGTGTTTTTTTTCACCGTGCAAGTCGGCGATCGTGTTGTCTCCGTGCAGGGTCGGTTGCATGGCCGAACGTTTCCCTTTTTTAAAACAGAGATCCCAAGGCAGTTCGGGGCGTTAATCGGTATCGATCTGGCGGACCCTCCTTCTCGAGAGGATCTGGATGTCGAAGTTGCAAAAGAAGGCGGCTCTGTGGAACAGCGTCATTACACCGTCGATGTGCTTCCGGCCCATTTTAAGACGCAGGACTTGATCGTCCCTAAAAATTACGTGGACCTGGATGAAGAGACGGCCAAGCGCGCCGCAGAGGAACAGGAGAAGATTTTGCAATCCCTCAACAAGGTGACGGGGCAGAAGTATTGGGACGGCCGTTTTATCATGCCGGTGGAGGGAAAAATCGCCGGGAGTTTTGGACTGAGGCGGATCATCAACGGTGAGCCCCGATCCCCGCACAGCGGAGAGGACATCAAGGCACCCAAAGGCACGGAGGTCCATGCAACCAACGAGGGGGTGGTGGCCTTGGTGGGGGAGTTCTTCTTTAGTGGAAAAAGCATCATCCTGGATCATGGCCTCGGGCTCTATACCATGTATTTTCATCTGGATGAAGTTGATGTCGCCGAGGGCCAGAGCGTTCATAAGGGAGCGGTGTTGGGTAAAGTTGGAGCCACCGGCCGCGCGACGGGCCCGCATCTCCATTGGGGAATGCGAATCGACGGGGCCCGTGTCAATCCGTTGTCCGTCTTGAATATTGAATGAGGTTTTCGCCTTGAACGTGGCCTTGACCATCGCCGGTTCGGATCCGACAGGCGGCGCCGGAATTCAAGCCGACCTAAGGACGTTTGCCGATCTGAATATCCACGGAACCGCCGTGCTCGCTTCCCTGACGATCCAGAACACCCTGGGGATTCAGGAGGTGGTCAAGATTCCTCCCGACCTTCTCCGGAAACAGATCGCGACTCTCTTGGACGACGTAACCGTTCAAGCCGTAAAAACGGGCATGCTCTTGGATGGAGAAAGCATCGAGATCATCGGCGAACTTCTGAAAAAATATCAGCTCGAGAGCTACGTCTTGGACCCGATTGTTCGTTCTTCCACCGGCTATTTGATTCTAAAGAAGGACGATGTCGAATTATTGAAAAAGGTGTTGTTGCCGCTCGCCCTTTTAGTCACTCCAAATCTCAAGGAGGCCGAGGCCCTGACGGGACTGTCGGTCCGGACCGAAAAGGAAATGGAACGGGCGGCGATGGAAATCCATGCCATGGGACCCCGGTATGTTTTAATCAAAGGAGGACATCTCGAAGGCGATGCCGCCCTCGATCTGCTGGTGGGGGATTCGAAGATCCAACGTTTTCGAAAGGCCCGCGTTCGAAACCGACGCCTGCACGGTGCCGGGTGCGTGTTTTCCGCGGCGATCACGGCCGGCCTGGCGGCCGGGTTGACGGTTCAACAGGCCGTTCGAAAAGCGAAAGGCTTTGTTCATCGCGCGATCCGGTCCAGCGTTTCGATTGGGCATGGCCGTCAATTGTTAAATTTGACTTCCGATTGAGTATCGGACGACACCAAAAATCTGTGCTATAATTTGAGAGAACGAGAGGGTTCGGTGATGTCGAAACCGGTTCCCCATAACCACCCCTTGAGACAACTCCTCACGGATCTCACGGAGCGGACATTTTCTCAGAAATTGCGATGGCCTGATCCGCCGGTTGTTCATTACGTCTCCAATTTATTGCTTGATTTTACTCATGTCGATCATCTCTACCGGATTCGAAACGCGAAAGGGAAACGCTTAGAGGAAGTGGCCGGAATGCTGCTTGAAGCCGACCTGTTGTTGAATGCCGGTTCGTTTGAACGGGAACGGGAAGTCCATCGGCATATCGGCGATTTTACACTTTTCATGGTCGGAATATTTCCGGAATTTCTTAAACGGATAAAGATCCGTCAATGGATTCACCAGCCGGATTTTCTGATCGACTATATCAAGGTCGGTAAACATTCCTACCGCAACGTTTCCGAATTCAATTACGGTGAATATAAACAGTTTGTTCCGCTTTTCCGGAAACTTTCGGACAATTTTGAATTGTGCGTTATCGGATTAGGTTATATCAAAGCCGCACTGGATCATCTTCAAAATTCGGAATATCGGCAGGTTAAAAACAATCTGATGAATTGAACGGCCGAACGATCCCGTCGACACTTCGGGTTGACGGATTTTCCCAAACGGACAAAATTTATCCTGGACACCATCGCAGAGTGGTGTCTTTTCATTTTCAGCGAAACCCTCGAAAGGCGGTTTCCCAATGGCAGGAGAGTCAAAGAGTCATCTGACGGTCCGGATTTATTATGAAGATACCGATTGCGGCGGTGTGGTTTATTATGCCAACTACTTGCGGTATTTGGAACGGGCCAGGACCGAACATCTCCGTGAGCGGGGGATCGAGCTTGGACCGTGGGCCGAGAAAGGGCTCTACTTCGTTGTCACCCGCGTGGAGATCGACTACAAATCCCCGGCCTGCTATTCCGACCTGCTGAATATTGAAACGTTCGTGAGGGATGTTTCCAAGGCCAGCCTCACTTTTTCCCATACCGTTCGAAATCAAAACAGCCGTCTGACGGCTGAATCGATCGTGGTCTTGGCCTGCGTCTCAAACGGGCGTCCACGACGAATCCCGGAAGAAATCGTTTCCGCAATCTGACGTCAAACGAAGTCCGTCTCGCATCCGGCGATTGGAAGATCGGCCGCATTCCGAGGCCAGGCGGTTACTTGGCGAGTATACAAGCCGCTAAGTGTCCGGCACGAATCTGGACCAGCGGCGGGTCTTCTTTGAGACAGTCCGGTATCCGTTTCGGGCATCTCGAATAGAACCGACATCCCTGAGGAAGGTTCACCGGGCTTGGGAGGTCGCCATCGAGAAGGATCCGGTTGCGTTTCACTTTCGGATCCGGAACGGGGATGGCGGCCAAAAGAGCTTCGGTGTACGGGTGAAGCGGTTGCCGGTAAAGATCCGCCGCCGGGGCCCATTCGACGATTCGTCCCAGATACATGACGGCCACCCGATCGCTGATATGCCGGACCATGTTCAGATCGTGTGCGATGAAGATCATGGAGAGCGCGTACTCTTGCTGAATGTCCTCAAGCAGGTTGATGACCTGGGCTTGGATGGAAACATCCAGAGATGAAACCGGCTCATCCGCCACGATGAGTTTGGGATTCAGGGCCAGGGCGCGGGCCACGCCGATCCGCTGACGTTGTCCGCCGCTGAATTCATGGGGATAGCGGTTGACGACATCCGGATCCAAACCGACCTTTCCGAGAAGCTGGCGCACACGGTCCCGCCGCTCCCGGCGGGTTCCGATTCCGTGGATGATCAGAGGCTCTTCGAGGGCGGCGCCGATGGTCATGCGGGGGTTAAGAGAGGCGTAAGGGTCCTGAAAAATGATCTGTATCTCGCGACGCAGGCGACGCATCCGTCGGCCGTCGGCTTCAAAAATATTTTCGCCCTGATAGCGGACTTCACCCGATGTCGGTTCCAGCAGTCTTAATATCAATCGACCGGTGGTTGACTTTCCACAGCCGCTTTCGCCCACCAGTCCTAGAATTTCCCCGCGCCGGAGATCAAAACTGACATCGTCCACGGCATGAACCCGAAGTCGGGACCGGCCCCAAAGGCCTTCGCGGATCGGGAAATATTTTTTAAGATTCCGGACCGAGAGCAGGGCGGTTTCGGACGATCCGGTTATGATGGAATCGCCTCTGGCCGGTGGGCCCGCGTCCTTCATGCCGTTTCTCCGAAGGCGACCCAGCAACGGACCCGGTGGCCGGGATGAACTTCCTTCAACGGAGGTTCCTCCTGTCCACAGCGGGGAATGGCGACGCCGCATCGGGGAGAAAATTTACAACCCGGCAATTGGTCTATCCATTTGGGAACGGTTCCGGGAATGGCTCGAAGGCGCTCTCCTCGTCCGCCGGTCTTGTCGAATCGCGGAAGAGACGCCAGAAGCCCCTGAGTGTAAGGATGAAGGGGCCGTGCAAACAGTTCCGCGGTGTCGGCCTCTTCGACGATGCGGCCGGCATACATGATGGCCACCTCATGAGCCACTTCGGCAATCACGCCGAGGTCGTGCGAAATCAGGACCAGGGACATGCCGAGCCGCTCGCGCAGTTCCTCCAGAAGGACCAAAATCTGCGCTTGGATCGTGACGTCCAAAGCCGTGGTGGGTTCGTCCGCAAAGATGAGGTCGGGATTGCACGAGATGGCCATGGCGATCATGACCCGTTGTCGCATCCCGCCGCTGAGTTGATGCGGATATTCCTTCGCACGACGATCGGCGGAAGAAATGCCGACCAACTCCAGAAGTTCGATCGTACGGTCACGGGCATCCTTGCGGTTAAGTTTCAGATGGAGCCGGAGCATTTCCGAGATCTGGTTTCCAACGGTAAAAACCGGGTTGAGAGACGTCATCGGTTCTTGAAAAATCATTGCGATCCGCTTCCCGCGAATCGCTTGCATTTCGTTTTCCTTAATGGTCAACAGGTCGGTGCCGTTGAACCATACCTCCCCGGAAACGATCCGACCGGGCGGTTGCGGAATGAGGCGCATCACCGAGAGAGCCGTGACCGATTTTCCGGATCCGGATTCGCCGACGAGTCCCAAGACGGTTCCTTGACGGACGGTCAGATCAATGCCGTCCACGGCCTGAACGACACCTTCATCCGTATGAAATTGCGTCCGGAGATTCTTAATCCTCAGAACGGCCGGGTTCACGGTTTCCTCGGTTGAACGAAAGAGCTAGGGTTTTTTGGCCAAGTTTAGGTAAACCTGGACGGCGCGGTTGGCGGGATCGATCTTCTGCGCAGCTTTCCATTCTTGCAAGGCCAAATCCCGTCGGTTTTGGGTGTAATAGGCGATCCCAAGGTGAATGTACGCCGGCACATATTGGGAGCCCGTCGCTTTGGCTTTGATGAAAGCTTCGATGGCCTGATCCAATTCTCCCTTCTCTCTGAGAGTCATCCCGATTTTGGTGAGTATATCCACAAAATTAGGCCGGAGCTTGACGGCCTTCCGGAACTCATCGAGCGCTTGATCGTACAGGCCCAGGTTATAATACGCATCGCCCAACTTGCCATGTTCATTGGCCAGCTTGCCTTGAATAAAGGGATCAAGCGATGTGGGCTCGGAACGCACCACTTTGGCGGCTTGGGTGAAGACGCGTTCGGCATCGGCGAATTTCTGAAGCTCGTTGTACGTCACAACAAGGCTGAGGGCGGCGTCTGTGTACTTGGGATTTAAGGCTAAGGCCTTCTCGAAAAATTGCGCGGCGCGTTCCAGGAGGCCTTTCTGGGAATAGATCAGGCCCAGACGATTGAAAACGTCTGCGTAACCTCTTGCATTTCGTTCCAGGAGTTTCAGGAACAAACGTTCCGCCTCATCCAGGCGATTTTCTTCGAAGCATTCCTGGGCGGCACGGTAGACTTTTTCGAATTCGGGATCGCCGATCATAGTCCAACACTATAAAAGAAAAGCCCCGTGCTGTCAACAACCGTGCGGTCGGATTTTTCTCTTGATTGTCCTGACCGCCTTCGGTACAGTGACGGCCATGAAGATTGTGCGAGCGGAGTTTGTACGAAGTTGCGCCTCATTACGCGAATGTCCATCGGACGGGCTTCCGGAAATAGCCGTTGCGGGGCGATCCAACGTCGGGAAGTCGTCGTTGTTGAATCGATTGGTGCAACAAAAGGGGCTGGCCAAAACAAGCGGGGTGCCGGGGAAAACACAACTTATTAATTTATTCAAGATCACCGTCGGCCATAAATCATCGCCGGCCTTTTATCTTGTGGATCTGCCCGGGTACGGTTATGCTCGCGTTTCACTCGCCCAGCGTGAGGCGTGGGGGGCCTTGGTGGAGGATTATCTGACGCATCGTCCGACGCTCCGTGGGTTGATCGTATTGGTCGATATTCGCCACTCGCCGGGTCTATTGGATCAACAATTGTTTTCATGGATCAGCTCGTATAAGCTTCGGTGTCTTCTGGTCGCCACCAAATCGGATCAGATGTCCCGAGGGCAGATTTCGGGCGCGCTTCTCAAGATCAAGGCCTCCTTACCGGGATTGGCTATGGATCAGGTCATCCTTCCATTTTCTTCAAAGACCGGTGAAGGTCGTGATGCCGTTCTAGAACATATCCTTCACCTCCTAAAAGACTAACTCCCCTGAAGTATTGCCAAATTTCGTCAAGGATTAGGAAGGCGGGTTCCTAATTCAAAGGACACACGTTCATTGAGAGAATAGTGCGTCTTTATAACCTCTTGATTTATTACATTGAACAAGCATGTGTTAGAAATAGGTCTTATTTTACAGAAGGTTGGTACATTTATTGCTCTAATATAATCTGACAATCAACCTCCATTCAAAGAGAGTAGGAAAGGTATGGCGAAAAAAATCTACACTCCGAAAGAGATTTGCAGACGGGCCAAGATTTCAGCCAGACAACTGGGTTACTGGAAACTGATCGGAATCGTGCGGCCCGGCCAGGAACTGCACGGTTCAAGGATATTCTATCGCTATACGGAGCGGGATCTTCAATTGCTCCAAGCCGTTCAGAAATTGACGGAGCAAGGGTATCTGGTGAGCAAAGCCGCTGAAAAAATTAAAGCGGTCATGGCGGGAGACGGGGAAATTTCTGCCCACTCGTTACTGAATCTGCTGAATGTACAGCCGACGCCGCATCATGATCCATCGATGGCGGTTCTAAAAAGTATGGAGGATTTCCAGAAACGGGTGGAAGAAGAACGGATCCGGTCGCGTCGCTTCCGATATCCGCTGTCGTGCCTTGCGATTAAGATCGAGATTTCACCGCCGGACAAGGAGGATGCGCTCCGGGAAATCACTCAAAAGTTCTTGCATACCATAAACGTCTACAGACGGGCATACGACACGATTGCTCAAATCAATCCCCAAGAAGTTTTATGGCTGTTGTGTCAGACGACGGATGCCGGTGTGGGACTGGTGGCCCGGCGCATCCTCATTTTGTTTCCCGAACGGGAATGGATCGTCGATAACGTGCGGTACTCGATCCAAATCCACACGGGACACGCAACCATCGAACCATCGAATGAAGGCGTGGCCATGTTGGTGGAGCGGGCGAGGGCCGCGTTGAACTCCGCGGTTTGAGGAGAACCGATGCGGTTGGAAGCCATCATCGCCGTAATGAACGTAACCGTTCTGATGGTCGCTGTGTTGATGGTAGCCCTCGTGATTCTTCCCCTGGGTCGAGATGTCGTCGGCCATAAACGAAACTGGGTATGGCTGATGAGCCTTTGCGTCCTGCTGGCTGTTCGAGCCGTCCTCGAATTTACGGAACCGGCCTGGATCGAGGGGGTTCGTTCGTTGCTCGGAATCGGTGTCGCAATCTTGTTTCCGTGGATATTGTGGAAACGATATCGCGATATCCGACATGGGGCCGAATCGGAGAAAACAGGCTGACCATGGTTGACGCACTCCGATGGATTGAACAAGGGGCGCTGGCCGTGTCGGGAGGCGCCGTTGTTTATTTCGGCTTCCTTCTCCACCGTGAGGCGCGGTTGGATCTGGAGCGGCTCGGCGCTCTGTTCTTCATTCTGGCCGGCAGCTTTGGTTCTTTCTCGAATCTGGTCGTTCTGGTTTTTCGTGGAAAACCGGCCCACCTGGTTTCGGCCGTCGGCCAGGAAATGTTTACGATTACGACGGCGACGGCGGTCCTGTTGTTTATCAGCGCGGTTTTCAGTCTCTATGCCAAGAAGCTCTTGGCTCGGCAAGCGCAAGCTTTGGAGACGGCAGAGGCGGCTGCCATGACGGACGCCACCACCGGAATTTACAACCATCGGGCTTTTCAAAAACAGCTGGAAGATGAAGTCATGCGTTCCCGGCGCTATAACCGGCCGGTTTCGCTTCTCATGATCGATTTGGATCACTTTAAAACCTTGAACGATACCTACGGCCATCCGGTAGGCGATGCGATTCTGCGGGAGGAGGGCCAGCTCATTAAACAAGGACTTCGAACCATCGATTTCCCGGCTCGGTACGGGGGGGAAGAATTCTCGATCATTCTTCCCGAAACGTCATTGGAGGGGGCCCAGGTTGTCGCCGAACGCATTCGCAACAGCGTCCTTTACCATCTCTTCGATCTGCCCGGCGGTCATCGCGCGTTTATTTCGATCAGCGTCGGGATCGCGAATTGTCCCATCGATGCCCGGGACAAAGACGGAATGATTGAAATGGCGGACAAGGCCCTCTATTTTGCCAAGCAGAACGGGCGCAATCGCGTTAGACTCCACGGCGACATGTTGAAGGCTGATCTTGAAAAGAATCAGTTCAGTCTGAAGGCGATTCTCCGGGATTCAAAACTCAGCGGGATCCGAACGATTGGATTGGCCATCGACGCAAAGACGCCGTTTACGTTCGGACATACCGATCAAGTGGTTCGTTTGGCCATGAATTTTGCCAAGTTCCTGAAACTCGACCCCGAGGAGGTCGAGAGCCTCCGGGTCGCAAGTTTACTTCACAATATCGGTCTTATGAATACGCCGGAAAATGTTTTAAACAAGCCGGGTCCTTTGACGTTGGAAGAGCGGAAGATCATCCAGGCCCATCCGATGTTGGCGGAGATGCTGCTCCAGGACGCGCCCCGGTTGGACGGCGTGTTGCCCGCCATTCTTTACCATCACGAGCGATGGGACGGGAATGGTTATCCAAAAGGTTTACGCGGAGAGGACATCCCTTTTCTTGCACGGGTGCTGGCTATTGCCGAAGCCTACCATGCGATGATTTCGACCCGACCGTACCGGAGACGGATGGCCGGTCATGAAGCCCTCGAGGAATTGCATCAATGCGCCGGCAAGCAGTTTGACCCGCAATTGGTGCAATCCTTCGTTCAAGCATTGGATAAAGGGGGTGATTAAAGAATGAGACGTCATTTGATCCTCTTGGGATTCGTTTGCATCGTATCCGGAGGCACCGCCTGGGCGGATGAGAAACCTCTGGAACAGGATATCGCGCTTTTTAGCGCGGAGCAGGAAGGCGCCGTGGTGGTCTCGGCGGCGCGGTACAAACAGGTGGTGGGCGAAGCCCCGGCTTCCGTCACCATCATTTCAGCCCGAGAAATCCATCAGTATGGTTGGCGGACCCTGGCGGATGTGCTCCGATCCGTGCGCGGTTTTTATGTTTCCAACGACAGAAACTACAGCTACTTGGGGGATCGCGGGTTTTCAAGGCCGGGCGACTTTAATACACGGGTTCTCGCCCTGCTCAACGGCCATGTTCTCAACGATGATATTTACGATGAATTTCTCTTGGGACGGGAATCCGGCATCGACCTGGATATTGTGGACCGGATCGAGATTGTTCGCGGCCCCGGTTCGGCCCTTTACGGCACCAGCGCTTTCTTTGTCGTGATCAATATCGTTACCAAAGAGGGAAGCGACTTTAAAGGCCTGCGGGCCTCGGCCGAGTCGGGAAGTTACAATACCAACAAAGGGCTTCTGACGTACGGCGAACAGTATGGGAACGGTCTCGACCTCATGCTCCATGCTTCCCGCACACAGAGCGGCGGTCAGACCCTTTACTTTGCCGAGTATAACGATGGAAACCCCGCTCACGATTCCGGCTTCGCCAAAAATTCAGACGGGGAGTCCGTCTCTTCCTTCTTCGGAGAACTCCACTACAAAGACTTTGGGGTTCAGGGAATCTACTTTGATCGAAGCAAGGAAATTCCTACGGCTTCTTACTTCACGGTTTTTAACGACGGCCGGGAAGAGACCGTCGACAGCCGATATTTTCTTGAATTCAAATATAATCCCCAGATCACGCCGACGCTGGGATTGATGGCCCGGGCCTACGACGATTGGTATGGCTACAAGGCGAACTATCCCATCGATTATCCTCCGCTGACGATCAATAAGGACAACACGCCGGGCCGATGGTATGGAACGGAACTTCAGTTGGACTGGAAAATCCTGGCATGGAATCGGCTGGTGGCCGGGACCGAGGGTCAATACCATCAGGTTCTGCTCAGAAATTTCGATGAAGATCCGTTTCATTCTTATCTGAACGTCCATGACCGTTTCCAGGTCTATTCGGTTTACTTGCAAGATGAAATGCAATTGATGAGCGACCTGACCTTGACGGCCGGCATCCGGCACGACCTCTACGTTCACTACAACGCCCAGGATAATAAGCACACGACGCCCCGAGCCGCCTTGGTTTACGAGCCCCTGCAGGGCAGCGCGTTCAAACTCCTCTACGGTCAGGCCTTTCGTGTCCCGAACGGTTATGAATTGCTCTATTGCGGAGTAAACTACCTGTGCAACACGACCCTCAAGTCCGAAAAGATCAACACCTATGAAGGAGAAGTTGAACAGACCTTGGGCCCGCATTTGAAAGGCAGCCTGTCGGTCTACCGTTACGATATCAAGGACCTCATTAACCTGACGGATGGGGGGACGGGAACACTCGAGTATCAAAACATCGAACGCGTCTGGGGCAACGGCGTCGAGACGGAGCTTCGGTCGAAATGGGCGTCCGGAATCGAAAGTTATATCAACTATACGTATCAGATCGCCAAAGATCGCGATACTCATCAAGAGCTGAGCAATTCTCCCAGACACCTTGCGAAGGCCGGGCAACTATTCCCTCTTTCCATCGAGGGAGGTTCCGCCGGGATTGAAGAGCAATACGTCGGGAGTCGAAAGTTGGTGTTGGTGGACGGAAAGGTCGATCCCTATTTCGTGACGAATCTTACCCTGACCTTCCGCAATCCCTCCAAAAACTTTGAAGTTCAGACGTCCATCAACAACCTTTTTAATGCGCGTTTCTCGGACCCGGCCTCCAATGAACTCGCGCCGATCCTGCAAATTCCTCAAGACGGTAGGAATTTCTATGTCAAGATCACGGCCTATTTTTAATCGGGTTTTTTTATGCCTGGTGTTCTGGACGACGACCGTCGTCCTGCAGCCGGCTGGCGCCTTTTCGGCGCAGGTGGCCGTGATCAAGAGTCAGGATCTGCTTCCCTACGACCAAGCCGTGGAAGGTTTCCGGCGTCAGACGCAGACGGACGTTGTGGAATACAACATGCGGGGAAACGCCGACGAGGGAGCGAAGATTGTCGAACAGGTAAAACGCCTCAAGCCGGCCGCGGTGTTGGCGGTCGGCTCCAAAGCCGCTGGCTTGGCCAAAGCCGGTCTTCCGGGAATCCCGTTGGTCTACTGTCTTGTCATCGACCCCAATCAGTACGGCCTTCAGAACGGCAATGTCATCGGGATCGGTTTGGAGATTCCGGTCCAGTCCCAGTTCAAAACCTTCATAACGGTGGCGCCTGCTTTGAAACGGATTGGCGTCCTCTACGATCCCACCAAAACCTCCGGATTGATCCGTTCGGCCGAAGATGAAGCGCGCCGTTTGAAGTTGGAACTGGTGAAATCCGAGGTCCGAACGTCGGATGAGATTCCCGGCGCGATCCAAAAACTCTTGCCGCAAATCCAGGGCCTCTGGATGGTGCCGGACAGCACGGTGATCACCAACGATTCGTTTCAATTCATTCTGCTGGAAACCCTGGAGAAGGGCGTTCCCTTTATGGCCTTTTCGGACAGCTTTGTGAAGGCCGGCGCTCTTCTGGCGCTTTCGCCCGATTATACTGCGATCGGCAAGCAATCCTCTGCTCTGGTGGACCAAGTGATTCGAAGCGGGGTCCCGGATCAGGGCAAGGTGATCTACCCGGAAACGGCGCGTCTGACGATCAATTTGAAGACGGCTAGAATCCTCGGATTGGCCATTCCGGAGGAAATCCTCAAGACGGCCGACGAGGTCATCCAATGACGGATCTTGGGCGTACGGCATTCAGTTTAAGGATGAAGTTCACCCTGATGATCGGTTTGATGATCGTCATGGTGGGGCTGTCCCTGGGTTGGTATTCCCTCTACAGCATGCGCCGGGAGATGGAGAACGAGCTTCTGATGAGGGGCAAAAGCCTGACGCTGGCTCTGGCTTCAACCAGCAAGTTCGGCGTGATCGCGGAGGATTCGGCGAACCTGAAGAACATCATCCAGGGGACGCTGGATTCCGAACAGAAACCTACCGCGTTGGAATACATCCGCATCTATAATGCAAAACAGACCATCCTGGCCGAGCAGTTTAGGGAGGGTGAAGAGGATAAATCCAAACTGAGTATCGTCCAACCTGGTGAGTTTGACGAAGCCAAAACGGAGATTTTGGTCAAGCGGGTGGCGGATCCTAAAGGGGATGACGAATATCCCTATGCCCTTTTGGCTCCGATTATATTGCACAAGACGGTCAACGCGGGAATCGATGAAACCACGACGCAGTTGTTCAATCTTCAGAGCGGTCGGGATCAGGCCGTGCTGATTGGATACGTCGAGCTGGGAATTTCCGACGCCCCGGTTCGAGACAAGGGCAAGGAGCTTGTCCGGTTTTATGTCCTCCTGACCTTCGGGGTGATCGCCTTCGGCATTCTCGGTTCGAGTTGGTTTGTGCGTGCGATCCTAAGGCCGGTTCAAGGGATGATCGAAACGGCGATCTTAATTTCCCGCGGCGATCTCAGCAAATCGGTTGATGTGGTTTCCGGGGATGAGCTGGGTCAATTGGCCAGGATTTTCAACCGGATGACGGATTCCTTGCGTGAACGCGACACCCAGCTCCAGACGCAGTTCCAGGCCCTGGAGTCCACGCACGCCGACCTTCGGCAGACCACGAGGGAATTGGAGGTCTCCAAGGATCAATTGGAATTGAGGGTTCGCCAACGGACGGAAGAGTTGGCGAACAAGAACACAGAGCTTCAGACCATGATGGAGAAGGCGCAGGAGGCGGATCGTCTGAAGACCCAGTTCCTCGCCAATATGAGCCATGAGTTGCGCACGCCGTTGAACGCCATCATCGGGTTTGCCCAGGTCATGCTGGAAGGGATTGACGGTCAAATCACGGACGTGCAGCGCAAGGACCTGACCGCCATCTATCAGAGCGGGAAACACCTTCTGGAGATGATCAACGACATTCTGGATGTGGCCAAGATCGAGGCCGGCCAGATGACGCTTCACCTGGAGGAAACCCGGCTCGACGAAATTGTCCAAAGCGTGATGGCCTCGTCCAAGGGACTGATCAAGGGCAAGGAAATCGAGGTGACCAGCGAGGTCGCAAAGGACCTTCCGATGATTCGGGCGGATCGCGTTCGCCTTCGACAGGTCTTGTTGAACCTGATCAGCAATGCGGTCAAATTTACGGCAAAAGGCGAGGTTCGGGTCAAAGCCGTCAGGAATTCGAAATCGATCCGTGTCAGTGTAAGCGACACCGGCATGGGCATCCGTCAAGACGACGTGCCGAAACTATTCAAGGAGTTCCGGCAACTGGACGCCTCCACCACGCGGAATCAGGGCGGGACCGGTCTGGGTCTTGTGATCGTCAAGCGGTTCATCGAACTCCATGGCGGCCGGATCTGGGTGGAGAGTCAGTTCGGCCACGGTTCAACATTTTCATTCACCCTGCCCTTGGAATCGTCCACACAGGAGGTTCTACGGACGAGCGGGGCCCGGGCGAATCCGTCCGCCGATGAACCGTCCTCGGCGGATCCATCGGAGAAGCCGCAAGGATCGATCGTGGCCGTGATCGACGATGATCCGCTGGTGGTCTCCCTATTCCGGCGTTACCTGGAATCCGAACCTTTTCAGGTTGTGGGCGTGGATCCCACCCATGACATCATGGATCGGGTGGTCCGTATCCATCCCCAGGCGATCGTTCTTGATATCTTAATGAAACCGAAAAGCGGGTGGAATGTTTTGCAGGAGCTCAAAGAGAATCCACAAACAAAGCAAATCCCGGTCGTGATCTGTTCCATCCTGGATGACAGCGGAAAAGGGTATGCTCTGGGAGCGGTGGATTACCTGGTCAAACCGGTCAGTCAAGAGGCGGTTCTCCAAGCTCTGAACCGGTTGGGAACGGTTCGCAACGTGGCTGTCGTTGACGACGATCCGATGGCGATTGCATTGATGCAAAAAGTCTTGGGCCGGCAACCGTATCGGGTGCACGCGGCCATGGGCGGAGAGGAGGGGCTGGCCCTGATTCGGAATGAAAAGCCGGACATCGTTTTTCTTGATCTGATGATGCCCGGCATGGACGGATTCGAAGTTCTTGATGCCCTTCACGCGGATCCGGCCACCCGGAATATCCCGGTCGCGATCGTTACGGCCAAAGATCTGACGCCGGCAGACCGGGAGCGCCTAAACGGCAAAGTGATCACGTCCATCCAGAAAAACGTCCTGGGCGAGGCCGATTTTATGGTTGAAGTAAAGGCCGCGCTCAAGCGTTTGGATGTATAATATAGGCCGACGGCAGACTCAGGGCCGTCCGTAATGAGAAGGAGGGTTCAATGGAATCGAAAAGAAAGATCCTTTACGTGGAGGACAATCCGGAGAACGTCCTTTTGATCAGGAGAGTCCTTGAGGCCAAGGGGTATGAGGTGTTGGAAGCCGAAAACGGAATGACCGGGATCGCGATGGCTGAGCGGGAACACCCGGACCTGATTCTGATGGACATCAATCTGCCGGATATGGACGGATACGCCGCGGCCACGAAGATCAAAAACACGAAGGGCCTGGAGGCGATTCCCATCGTGGCCTTGACCGCGAATGTAATGAAGGGCGACCGGGAACGGACACTGACCGCCGGTTGCGACGGCTATATCGCCAAACCGATCGATGTTTCGACGTTCGCGGGTCAAGTCGAAACCTTTTTAAAAGGGCTGAAGGAATCGGTGAGTCCCGAGGATGAAAAAGTTTACTTAAAGGAGCACAGCGTTCGACTGGTTGAACATTTGGAAGAGCGGATCCGGGAGTTAACGGAGGCGAATGAACAACGGCAACGGAGCCTGGACAAGCTCGAAGAACGGACCAAAGAACTGGTTCTGCTCCTGGAAATTACCACGACCGTTTCATCCTCGCTGAACCTCCGGGAGCTGTTGCAGACCTCCGCCCAAATCGCCACGGAGCGGCTGGGAGTTACCTTCTGCCGGATTCTTCTGATCAACCGGCAGCAGAATCATCTGATGGTCATGGCCGCGCATCCGAGGCGGGAGCTCGATGGAGATTTTGAAATCGGCCGTTTCTGTGAAACCCGAGAATCGGAATATCTACGCGCGGTTCAGACGGCCTCGGAACCTCTCTTGCTGCGCGGGGCGGACATTATGACCAAAGCGCGCACCCCGTTGGATCGGTCGCTCTTTACCGGCGGGGTGGAAGATCTGCAGTCCCTTTTAATCTGTCCCGTGAGCAAGAAATCAAATCTTTTAGGCCTTCTGGTTCTGGGAGAGATCCGGCAATGGGAGCGGAGCCCCTTTGCGCCGGGGAAGGTCCGACTGTGCGATTCCGTCGCCCGTCAGATGGCCGGCGCGATTGAGAACGCCAGGCTGTTTGAAGAGGTCGTTTTGAGAGGAAACCAAATAAAGGCGGCCAACCTGGACTCCATCAAGGCGCTGGCCTCGGCCCTGGAAACGAAAGATGTGGAGACCATGGGGCATTCGGATCGCACGGTCGAACACGCGCTGTTGCTCGGCCGGCGGTTGGGGTTTTCAGAGAACGACCAAGAGGTGCTTCAATATGCGGCGATCCTCCATGACATCGGCAAGATCGGGATTCCGGAATCGATCCTAAAGAAGCCGGGCAAATTGACTGCGGACGAATATGAAGTGATGAAGCAGCATCCGGTCCTCGGAGCGCAGATCATTCAACCCGTCAAATTTCTGGAACCGGTTGTTCCGTTGGTCCGGGCGGATCACGAACGGTGGGACGGAAAGGGGTATCCGAACGGGCTGCGAGGCGAGGAGATTCCGTTGGGGGCGCGGGTTGTTGCCCTTGTGGACGCTTACGATGCGATGACATTCGACCGGGTGTACCGAAAGGCCCCCGGCAAGGAATACGCGGTCAACGAAATGCAGAAAAACGCCGGAACCCAGTTTGATCCCCAACTGGTCAAACTATTTTTGGAAATCCTGAAAGAGACGCCTTAGGCTCATTCCGGGCCCGGCAGGGGCTCGTTGGTTGAGGTCTTTCGTATGGGACTGTATTTCGTGTTCGCGTCGTATGCCTGATCGAACACCTCCATGGCTTTCTTCATGTCCTTCAGCTTGTAATACGAATACCCCATAAAATAGTAGGCGTTGGCGTTTTCGGGGTCGATCTCGGTCGCGGTCTCAAACTCCTTGATCGCGTTCTTGTAATCCTGCTTGAAGTACAGCTCCAGACCGGTGTTGAAATGCCGTTTCGCCGTTTCCGCGTCGAACAACTCGTCCGCAAAAACCGGATAGGCGCCGATCACGGCCGTCAACAGTACGGCCCAAGCGATTCGAGTCATCATGTCGTCCTCCTTGCCCTGCGGTTTTTTCCGTTCCTTCCCTAATATTTGATTTCGACCTGGCCGGCGGCCCGCAGATCTTTAAGCCATTTTTCATACAAATCGGCCGATCGCTCCTGAAACAAGAGATCCTGAATTTCCGGCCTGACTTCCTCGATCGGGCGGGTTTTGGAAGGAAGGATCTCATCGAGCCGGAAAATGTGGGCCCCCGAGGCCGTTTTGACCGGCTCGCTGATCTCGCCGGGCTTTAAGTGCTCGATCGCCCGGTGCACGTCCGGCAGCATCTGGTCCGCGTCGAGGTTGCCCAGATCGCCGTCGCCTTTCCTGTCCGCCCCGGCCGCGTATTGCTGGGCCAGGGTTTGAAAATCCGCGCCTTTTTTAAGTCGGTCAACCGCATCCCGGACGCTCTGGTCGAATGACGGCGAGGCGTCTGGCGTTGAAAGGGGGATAAAAATCTGGTGAAGATGATACTGCAACGGGGTCCGAAACCGGTCCGGATGTTCCTCGTAGTATGCGCGGATATCCTGATCGCTCAGAAGTACGCCGGACTTCACTTCGCGGTTCACGAGTTTGAGGATCATAATTTGATCCTTCAGCCCTTTCTTATACTGGTCGAGACTGGAATGCTCTTCTTCCAGCGCTTTTTCAAGGGCCGCATCGTTGGCCATGCCGTTTTTTTGTTTCACGTCCTGCACCGCTTTATCAATTTCATCCGGTTCGACCGTGATGCCCTTCTTCTGGGCCAGTTGCAATTGGAGTTTCTGGTCGATCAGTTGTTCCAGAACCTTCTGTTCGGAAACCGGCGTGCGGGCCGGCGTTCCATCGGGCGTCAAGGTCAGTAAACCGAGGCGCGCCCGTGCGGCGGCCGATTTCAGGTCGGATGCGGTGATGATCTCGCCGTTGACGATGGCCGCGATGCGGTCCACGGTCACCGCGTCGCCAAGCTGCGGTTGGGCCGCGACCGTGAACAAAAAGGCCGAAAGGACGATGCGGGCGAATCGCTTACTCATGAACGGGCTCCGGGGCGGAATCCCCTACGCCCAACGGTTGATAGAGGATCTGGTCATTCACCCTGATACGGGCCTTTCCTTTTAAACCGGCGACCCAGTCCGCGAACGACTTTTCACGCCGCTCCTGGGTCAGTTGGGCTCGAATCCTCTCGGCGGCTTCGGCCGGCGACATCGGTCGCTCCGGATGCTGTTCCTCCACCTTGAAGAGATGATACCCGTATGCGGTTTTGACAATCGGGCTGATCTTTCCGACCCCCAGGGAGAAGACGATGTCAAATTCCTCCGGCATCTCGCCCCGGGTAAAAAACCCGAGATCGCCGCCCTGTTCTTTATCCGGGCTGAGCGAGCGGGCTTTCGCCAGGGATGCGAAGTCGGCTCCCTGCGTCAGTTGGAGGCGAAGCGATTTGGCGGTCTCCTCGTTGGCCACGACGATCTGGCGCGCACGGACCTCGTTCGGGTGCACGAATTCCTTGGGGTGCTCTCGGTAGTAATTCTGGATTTCGTCGTCCGAGATCCGAATGGTCTGGGGAACGGCCTGGTTGACGGCCTTCTGGCTGAGGAGTTCCTTTCGAAGTCGCTCTTTCCATTGGTCAAGGGTGGTTCGTTGACTCTGGATCATGGCCTCAAACTCTCCGGGCGCGTAGTCGCCCTTGATTCGGTCGATGGCTTGTTGGAGCTCATCGGGGCCGACCTCCAGCTTCAGCCTTCCGGCTTCGGCCAGAAACAGGCGCTGCTCGATCATCTCGTTGAGAATGTTCCGCTTGAGTTCCTTGACGGATTCGCTGTTTTCGTCGATCGGGCCCTCGAGCTTGGCTTCCATGAAAGCGGTCCTGAACTCTTCGAGACTGATGTTGTCCTCGTCAATCGTGGCGACGATCGGCGACGAAGGGAGAACGCCGGTTTTCCCGCAGCCGACGCACAGCACCACCAGGGCATATAAACAGAACGGGTTAGTGTGGAGCCGCAGGCGCAGGGTCATGGTTTCTTAAGGCGTCTTCTCCGATGGAGGCCAATCGGGACTCCGAAATGACGATATTGGATTCGGCCCGCAACGTTTTGACGAGTTCGTCGAAAAGGGCCGATTCTTTTTCCTTGACGATCTGTTCGCGGACCTCGTCCCGCACGTCGTCCACCGAGAGGGGTTTTTGACTGCGGCGGCTTTGAACGCGGATGATATGGTAGCCGTATGAGGTCCTCACCACATCGCTGATCTGGCCGGGCTTCAGTTCGAAAACGGCCTTCTCGAATTCCGGGAGCACACGGCCTTTTCGCAACACGCCCAGGTCGCCGCCCTTGTCCTTTGTGGCGGGGTCGATCGAGCGCGACTTGGCCAGCGCGGCGAAATCGGCGCCCCGGCGCAGGCGTCCCAGCAGGGCCCGGGCTTCGGCTTGGGTTTTGACCAGGATGTGGCTCGCCCGCGCTTCTTCAATCAACGGAAGGGATTCCCGATGGGTGTTGAAGTAGGCCTCCAAGTCCGTGTCCGATACCTGGATTTTTTTCTCGATCAGCTCATGAAGCGTGGCGTCCAGCAACAGCCGCTCTTTATAGGACTCCACCTGTTCCCCGAAGGTTTTGTCCTGGTCCAGTTTTAATTGATGCGCTTTCTGCAGCAGCAGCTCGCGCGTGATCAATTCGCCCAGAAAATCTTTTTTCCCGTTCGGCCCGGCGTAGGCCGTTCGGACCGCTTCGGGAAGCTGCGACCATTTCTGGTTGAACTGATCGACCGTGATCGTTGCGGCGTTCACCTGGGCGAGAGTGGAATCCGGGGTCGAAATGGCGGGAGCGGCCGATTTGTTGCAGGCCAAAAGCCCTGCGGTCACCAACACGATCCTTAAAACGAAACTCCTGGACATCCGCCCTCCGTTGGATTTCCTACCATATTATAGCAGGCTTTGCAAGTAATTTGTTACCGTCGCAAAGAGGGTCGGCCATTCGGACTGTTCCGCTTCGGCGAGCCGCAGTTTGACGCTGAATTCGGAGACGAGCCGGAGACGCCCCGAAGCGTCCGACAGGAGCCGGCGGACCTGGGCGTCGGTCAAAGGACGGGCCGGGCCAAAAACGATAAGAATCCCGTCGCTTTTCGAATCGATCGAATGGATCTTCAGCCGCCGCGCCAGCGCCTTGATCCCTACGGCCTGCAACAGGCGTTCGACGGGTTCCGGCGGGGCGCCGTAGCGGTCTTCCAATTCGGTTCGGAACGCGCCCAGATCGGATTCGGTTTTCAGCCCCGCGAGCCTTCGATAAACCGCGAGGCGTTGAGCCGTATCCGGGACATAGGTTTCGGGGATGAAGGCCGAAACCTTTAGGTTCAGGACCGGCTCGATTTCCTTTTCGGCCTGCTCGCCTTTGAGTTCCTGCACGCATTCCTCGATCAGCTGAAGATAAAAGTCGAAGCCGACCGCCGCGATATGGCCGGACTGCTGTTTTCCCAGGAAATTGCCGGC
>Ga0335077_10000610_pt1 | contig 40589 bp, 31 predicted proteins | sample Lox_Sample_31_FD_207151 | JGI IMG/M metagenome (GOLD analysis project Ga0335077, IMG submission 207151) | Soil microbial communities from Loxahatchee National Wildlife Refuge, Florida, United States - Lox_Sample_3.1 | ecosystem: Environmental > Terrestrial > Soil > Wetlands | place: USA... | reverse complement strand
CCCGTACACTGGGTGAGTGAGCACGAACGAGAACGACAACGCCGCTGAAATGGTTCCCCGCTTCGAAGCCATCAACCGGCAACAGCTAGTCCTGCGGCCGGTGGACATCGAGGAGCTGATCGAGCCGCATCATCCCGCACGCAATAATTGGGAGTTTTTAGGCGAGCTGGACTTGAGCCCTTTCGCCGCCGAGGTGAAATCGGTGGAAGGGCACGCCGGCCGCAGCGCCTGGGAACCGCGGCTGCTGATCACCTGTGGCTGTACGCCTACTCCCGCGGGATCTCCTCAGCACGCGAGATGGAACGGCAGTGCGGTTACGAACCTGCGCTGCGGTGGCTCACCGGGTTGCAGGTAGTGAACCATCACACGCTGAGCGACTTCCGCGTACAGCGGGGGGGAAGCCCTGAAGCAGTTATTCGTGCAGGTGCTGGGAATCCTGCATCTGAAGAAGCTGATTACGCTGGAGCGGGTGACGCAGGACGGCACCAAGGTACGGGCCAACGTCAACAAGAAGACCTTCACGCGCGAGAGCAAGATCCGCGCGCATCTGCAGTTGGCCGAACAGCAGGTGCGGGAGATGGAAGCGGCCGAGGAGCAGGAAAAGCGGACGCGACAAGCCGCCGCCAAGAAGCGGGCGCAACGCGAGCGGCAGGAGCAATTACAGCAGGCCTTGGAAGAGGTGCAGCGGCTGCAGAAACAGAAGAAGTGGGAGAAGAACAAGCCCTGCCAAGCCTCGGTCACGGACGCAGACGCACAGTTCATGCGCACCGGAGATCACGGTCTGGCGCCCTGCTACAACGTGCAACTGACGACGGATGCCGTGCACGGGCTGATTGTGGGAGTGGGGGTGCGCAAAGATCCGTCGGATGCGGCGCATCTGATGCCGGCCATGGAGCGGGTGAAGCAGACGCTCGGACAATATCCGCAGGAGGTGGTGGCCGATGGGGACTACACCAACCGCGAGTCGGTGATCGCGGCAGCGGAACGGGGAGTGGATTTCTACGGCAGTTGGAGCGCGATCGACGGCCAGCCGGGCCATGGCATCGAACCCGACTTTCATCCGCGGATGTTTACTCACGACGAGCGGCGCAACGAATTTATTTGTCCGCAAGGTAAGCGCCTCAGCTATCGCACGACGTGGCGTGGACCTGGCGGACCAGCGGACCACGTTTTCGTGGCGCAAAAACAAGACTGCCAGGCGTGCCCGAAGCGCGCGCAGTGCACGCCGCACAACCGGATGCAGAAGCACGGTCGCGCCCTAAGCGTGCGCTTGGAGGATGAGCGGGTGGAGCGGTTCAAGGACAAGATGGACACGGCGGAGGCCAAAGCCATTTATCGGCAGCGGTCGCGGATAGCCCAGTTCCCGCACGCCTGGCTGAAGTGCAAACTGAACTTCGTGCGGTTCCGCTGCCGCGGCCTGACTAAGGCCACCACGGAGGCGTTCTGGGTCTGCCTCACTCACAATCTGCAGCGCTACTTCGGGCTGCAACGACTACGAGCGGCGTGAACGCGGCGGGTGCGCAAACCGCGTGCGGCACGAGGCGAACCAAGACCAATCTCACACCCCTACTGCACACCAGAACAACGAAAATGGCCCTCACAGCGATCCGCGCGCAAAATCGAAAAGTCACCAGCGCGGAAATCGGAGACCGAGAAACCCAAATGCCGGGTCGATTTTTTCACAGCTTCCTGTCCCCGAGTTCCCCCCGCACGAGTGCCCAGTCCCAGTTTGCCTGCGAACCAAGGCATGAGGGCGTACAACGTGGAATGACTACCGATTCCGCAACTTCTTTTTTTACACTACTATTTGCCTGATCCGAGCCTGTTAGCAGGCGAGTTCATCGACTTCTCACCGGCTGGCATTGCCGGGCTGCGAACGCGGCAGTACACTGAATCAGATCTCGACATCCGCAATTTACGGAGGCGGCATGGTCGGGCGCACAATCGCGCATTACACGATCATCGAGAAGCTTGGCAAAGGCGGCATGGGCATGGTGTACACGTCCCTAGACACGCGCCTCGGTCGCCTCGTGGCGTTGAAGTTCCCGCTCGAAGAGCTTTCCAGAGACCGCCATTCAATTGAGCGGTTTTGGCACGAAGCCCGTGCTGCTTCAGCCTTGAATCATCCACACATCTGCACTATCCATGACATCGATGAGCACGCGAGCCAGCAGTTCATCGTCATGGAGTATCTCGAAGGACAGACCCTCAAGCAGCGCATGGCCATCAAGCCGCTACCGACGGACGAAGTACTGGAACTGGGCATACAGATTGCCGACGCGCTCAGTAAGGACGCGCGCCTGGCAGTAACCGCACCCGGCTCGTGAACGAGGTACATGATGGGAAAATTCGCAGCCTCTTGGCGCAGTTGTTTCAGTTTGGCCGTTGTCCTCGCCTCTTCGGGAAGAGCACAGACGTACACGATCTCAACCTTCGCCGGCGGCGGCGCCCCGTCAACGGTTCCTACGGCGGTTTGTGCTCTCTATGGCCCAAGATCGGTAACGATCGATGTCACCGGCAATCTCTATTTCGCGGACGGCCAGGCCGTGCTACGACTGGACGGCAAGACCGGCATGGTGACCCGGGTGGCCGGGCGCGGCGACCCGGGGTTTAGCGGCGACAACGGACTCGCGACGGAGGCCCGATTGAATGCTCCGGCAGGCGTCGTCGTCGACGGTGCTGGAAACTTGTACATCGCCGATTCCGGGAATTCCCGAATTCGCAAAGTGACCGACGGCGTGATCACGACGATCGCGGGCGGCGGAAGTTCCGGCGATAACGGGCTGGCGATCAACGCGCAACTGTCGTTTCCGTACGGCCTCACAGTCGATTCGGCGGGCAATTTATATATCGCCGACCAGAATGATCATCGCGTGCGAAAGGTCTCCGGTGGGGTGATCACTACGGCCGCGGGGAACGGGACCATGGGCTTCAGCGGAGACGGACAAACGGCTGCGACAGCTCAACTCGCGAGTCCTTCCGGCGTGGCCGTCGATGCAGTTGGAAATCTGTATATCGCCGACTCGGGCAATGGCCGAATCCGCAGGGTGTCCGGCGGCGTGATCAGCACGATTGCGGGAGGAGGCCAGGAGGGTGGCGACGAGGGTGAGGCTGCGAATGCTCGTCTGGACAGTCCGCAGGGTCTCGCGTTTGGTCCGGACGCGGGTCTGTACGTCGCCGACTACGCCGCCAGTCGCGTCCGCAAGATCGCGGGCGACGTGATCACTACCGTTGCCGGAGGCGTCAACATCTTCGGCGGCGCTTTGGCCGGTCCGACGGGTGTGGCTATCGATTCGAGCGGCAACCTTTACATCGCCGAGTTCGTGAACGCTCGAATTCGCAAGGTCGCGAACGGCGGCTTTAGCACTGTCGCGGGCGGCGGTTGCCAAGGTGAAAGCGGTCCGGTCGCGAATGTGAAGTTGACGCAGCCGTCGGGCGTTGCCATCCACCCGGATGGCAGCGTTTATATCGCTGACCAGAAGTTCGTCCTCAAAGTCTCGAACGGCGTGATTACCACGGTGGCAGGAGCCGCGGGCATCGGCATCCCGTTCGATGGCCAACCCGCCAACGATATCGGCCTGCAGCGTGCGGAAAGCGTTGGTTTCGACAAGGCGGGGAACCTCTACATCGGCGATTCCGGATGGGGTCGTGTGCTTCGGGTCTCCGATGGCGTGATCACGAATATCGCGGGGGGCGGCACGTCTTTCGCCGAGAGCGGACCGGCCACGAGCGCCGCGATCTTCGTTTCCGGCATGACAGTGGGTCCCGACGGCAGCGTCTACCTTCTCGATTCCAGCCGCGTCCGTCGGGTCTCCGGCGGGATCATCAGCACGATCGCGGGAAACGGAAAACCAGGCTTCGGCGGGGATGGCGGGCCGGCTACCCGCGCTTCCCTCAACTTTGGATTGTTTACGGGCATCGCAGTTGGCCCCACGGGTGATGTATACGTTGCCGATACCTACAATCACCGCATCCGCCGCATCTCGGAAGGCATCATTTCCACCATCGCCGGTAACGGCACGCAGGGTTTCAGCGGAGATGGGGGCACGGCCACGAGCGCTCAACTGTCCACCCCCCAGGGTGTCGCGCTGGATTTGGCCGGCAATCTGTATATCTCCGATCGAGGGAATGGGCGGGTGCGAAAGGTGTTGGGCGGCATCATCACAACGATCGCGGGCAGTCGAAGCGGGGTAACCCTCGGCGATGGCGGCCCGGCGCTCAACGCGAGCTTGAGCTTTGTTCTCGGCCTTGCCGCTGGCCCAGACGGGAATGTCTATGTCAGTGACGCCGGTACCAGCCGCGTCCTGCTTCTTACACCCGCACCAGCCGCCAGGATCGCTCCGAACGGTATCGTCCCGAACGGCAGTTCGATCCCCGTGATTGCGCCCGATTCCTGGGTTTCGATTTATGGCAGCAATCTCGCGTCCGGCACGTTTGTCTGGAACGGAGAGTTCCCTACGCTGCTCGGGGATGTCACGGTCACGATCAATGGCAGACCGGCTTACCTCTGGATGGTAAGTCCCACGCAGATCAATCTTCAGACGCCGGACGACGCGTCTGTCGGTTTGGTCGAGGTCCTCGTGAAGACGCCAGCCGGAACGGCAACCGGCAACGTGACGCTCGCGCTGTATGCGCCGGCACTCAGCCTGCTGCCGGACGGGCGTCACGTGGTGGGACAGATCGCGACACCGAACGGCAGCGGCGCGTATTCAAGCGGGACGTACGATCTGGTCGGGCCACTCAACGCATTTTCCTACCCGACTCGGCCGGTCAAGGCAGGCGAGACGCTCACGTTGTACGGGACCGGCTTCGGCCCGACCAACCCGCCCACCACGGCGGGACATGTTCTGTTCGGCGCGTATCCGACGGCAACGCCAGTTTCCGTGACGATTGGCGGCGTGACGGCGAACGTCAGCTTTTCTGGATTGACGCAGGCGGGATTGTGCCAACTCAACCTTACGGTCCCGGCAGGAGTCGGCAGCGGAGACAAAGCGATTGTAGCGACGGTAGGCGGCGTTCGGACACCGGATGGCGTGGTTGTGACCACGCAATGATGCTAACGCTTCTGTGGTTGAAAACCAGGGACGGAGACCTCAATTACCGATTTCTTTCGCCGAGTTCAACGGCATCGTGCCCCGGATATCATAGTCTGGCGCAGTTGACGCGGCAGACGGCCGCGAGCACGGGGAGGCCCAAGGTGCATCTCGAATACATCCGCACGCCACATTGGCGATTCACGCTCCCGAGCGGGCGCTGTCGGCCCGCGGCGTCAAGCCGACGCGGCGCAGAATCTCGATAAACCGCGGCTCCGCGCGTAGCGAATCCAGTCGTGGCTCGGTGCCCAGCCAAACCAGCATTACTTCGCGTTGCTCGTACGCTTGCTGGAGAGCGTCAAGCGCCGCGTTCTTCTCGCCGGTGCCCGCGTGGGCCAGAGCCAGCCAGAAAGGCGAGACATGCTGCTGGCGCGCCCGCTCGGTAAGCTGAGCGGTCAAAGCGCGCGCTTCCGCGGCCCTCCCGGCACCTCCATGCGCGTGGGCCAGCGCGGCAATCGTTGCGGGGTGTTCGCTGGCGAGGACGCGCGCTTTCTCCAGCGCCGCGATCGCCTCGTCATGCCGGAGCTGTTGCTCGTAGATCTGCCCCAGGACCGATTGCGCGGGGGCGAACTGTGGCTCCAGATCGAGCGTGTGCTGAGCTTCCTCCAATGCGCGCTCGTAGTCGTCCGCCATGTACGCGTTATAGGCGGCCTCCATGCGGATCGGCAGGGAAAACGGGTCCAGTTCCAACCCGAGAGCCGTTTCGCGCCGCGATTCCTCCGGCCGGCTCACCGCCGCCAGAAACGACGCGTACATGCGGTGCCCGTTGGCGTAGTTCGGGTTCAGCTCGATCGCTCTTTTGAATTCACGTTCCGCGGCTGCCCAGTCCCAATCGTAATTTTTGAAAATGCCCCCCAGCGACGCGTGCGCCTCCGGCAGAGCGTCATCAATCTCGATGGCGCGCCTGGCGGCTTCCTTGGCCTTGGGCATCACGTCTGCTGAAGGCGCCAGTCCCATGAAACCCAGCAAGCCGAGAGAGTCCGCGAGCCCTGTATACGCCAGGGCATAATTCGGGTCTCCTTGGAGCGCGCTTTGGAAGCACTCGATGGCCTTCCGCAACCCGCCCTCCATCAGCCGGTTGAGATGATATCTCCCTTTTAGATATTCTTGATACGCCTCCGTGCTCTCGGTGTAGCGCTTGGCCAGGCGGCTGCGGTCTTCGCCCGTCAGGCGCACTCGCAGCTTCTCCGAAATCTCGCACGAAATCTCTTCTTCCACCGCGAAGATTTCGGCCATCCGGCGGTTGTACTGATCGCCCCAAAGATGCCAGCCGTTCTGCACGTCCACCAGTTCGGCTCCGACCAGCAAGGCGTCGCCGCGCTGCTGCACCCGGCCGAGTAGCACTGCCTCTACGCCTAGCCTGCGGCCGATAGTTCGAGGATCGGCGGTCCGATCTTTGTAGCGGAAAACTGTGCTTCGCGCCATTACGCGCAACCCTGGAAGCCGCGACAGATCGTTGATGATAGTTTCAGTGATGCCGTCAGCCAGATACTCAGTGCCTGGGTCCGTTTCGGCGTTTTCAAAAGGCAGCACGGCTAACGAACCAATCGTGCGCGCCGGCGCCGGCTGGGATGCAGCGCTGCCTGCCGGCGTACTCACGGGCGCAATGAACCGGTAGCCGCGCCGCGCCAGCGTCTCCACAAATCGCGGGTTGTCTGGAGAATCACCCAGCGCGTGGCGTAGGCGCTTGACCGCCGCGTTCAGACTCTGCTCAAAGTTTACAAACGTATCCGCCGGCCAAAGCTCCCTTTGCAACTCGTCGCGTGTGATCAACTCCCCGGGCCGGTCGAGCAGCTTGATCAGAATCTGTACTGGCTGGCCTTCCAGACGAACTTTGCGCCCCTGCTTGCGCAATTCGCCCGAGCGCGGGTCGAATTCGAAGAGCCCGAAGCGGACTGTGCGGGGGGTTGGCGGCGTCATGGCGGCGCAATACGGCTCCAACGAGTGTAACGCGGGTTTGCTCCGGATGTCACTTGTAACCGTAAGTTTCATGGAATCAATGGATTTCCATGTCATGTCGATTTGTTCGACGTATCATCTTCCTTATCTTGATGTCGAGCGTCTGATTGAGCAGACTGATGCTACTAATGAAAACGCATTAGTGAAGGAGATGTAATGGATTTACCGCAGACTGCTGCAATTTACGCCGACCGCTACCAGGACTCGCATCTGGTAGTGGACTTCGAACGGGAAACGGCTTATCTGGATGGCGCGCCCATGAAGCTCACCGCTAAAGCCTTCGCACTGCTGGCTTTTCTGGTACGCCACCCGGGCCAACTGGTACCGCGCGAAGCACTCTTGGCGCTGGTGTGGGGCTACAGCGAAGAAATCCGAACCCGCACATTAGACGTTCACATCCGCCGGTTGCGGAAGAGCTTCGGCAAATACGGGACTTCGTACGTTGAGACCATTTTCGGTGTGGGCTACCGGTTCCAGCCATGCCGTAACCAGGCCAAAGTCCAGGTTTCGGCGGCCTCGTCCGTCATGGACGTAAGCCCGTGGCGCTGGAAGATGGAACAGAACCAGGCGTACTGAACTCAGTAAGCGCCCTTTGGGAACAGGACCGCGCGGACGGTGCGGGCCAGGATGTATAAGTCCAGCCAAAGCGACCAGTTCCGGATGTAATAGGTGTCGAGGGTTTGCTGAACCTCAAGGTCGCCGTCCGCGCGGTCGGAGACCTGCCATAGACCCGTCAAGCCGGGCTTAACGCGGGAGCGCAGGGTCCGGAAACGTTGACCGAAGCCGTCCAGGTGGTAGCTCGGGAACGGGCGCGGGCCCACCAGGCTCATTTCACCCTTCAGCACGCTCCATACCTGCGGCAATTCGTCGAGACTTGTGCGGCGCAGGAATTTCCCAACGCCGGGGAGAATGCGCGGATCTTTGTGGAGCTTGAAACGGGAGGACCACTCGGCGCGAATTTCCGCAGACTCCGAAAGCGCACGCATGAGCAGCGCTTCCGCATCCTCGTGCATGGTGCGAAGTTTGGGGATGCGGATGGGCCGTCCCTTCTCGCCTTCCCGCTCCTGGCAGTAAAATACCGAACCGCGGCTGGCCCACTTGATCCAGACGGCTGCGGCGGCGAGGACGGGCAGTGAGATAACACCGAGAACCAGCGCTCCGGCAATGTCCAATGCGCGTTTGGTCCACCGGTTGAGGGGAATGAGCAGATTCTGCCGCATCCCCAGACCCAGCAGGCCGCCGATGTCGCGCGCCGAAGCCCGCAGACTCGAGACACCGGACAGATCGGGAATCAGAATGACATGCCGGAACGCGGCACCCCATTCGTCGAGGGCCCAGACCAGGTCTTCGCCGGCGAGTTCCGGCATGGCGACCAGCGCGTGGCGGATGCCGAGCGTTTTGGCGAGCACGCCCGCGCCTGGCATCCAGTTATACACCGGAACGCCGGCGCACTCGCCCTGGTGGTCATCGTCGAAACACGCCACCGGTTTGAAGCCCACCTCGGGCTGTTTGCGCAGGCGATCGATGAGCATTCTCGCGGCTTGTCCCGCGCCGAGCACGATCACCGGGACGCCCCACCACGGTCGCGAGGCAAAGATGTTACGAGTAATGGAGCGGACGAAGGGCACGGCACCGGCGGTCAGGCAACCGGATAAGATCAGCAATCCCAGTGGATCAGGTCCGCCGCGCAGCAAGAGGAGCAGGCACGCAAATCCCGTGCCTAGAACGGAGCGCCGGAGTTCCTCTACCGCACTCTGCCCGGATGAATACAAGTCGAGGGCGGCATATGTCAATACAAAGAGTCCCAGCGAGTCCCAGCCGACCGAGGGGTGAATGACCACCGCTCGCGCCACGAGAATCGCGAGAACGTCCGCGGCGAGGAGCACGCACAGGGTGGCTCGTGGCCGTGCTCGCACCACAACAGCGGGCTGCGCAATCTTCGCCGGCCGGCTCGCCAGCTCCGAGAAGGCGATCTGCGCGCCCATCAGGCCGCCCTCCCTGGATTCCAGCCGAATTTGCGGAAGAAGCGAATCGCGCCGAGCACCTGCTCGCGGCTTGCACGGCTGAAGGGCCGGCGCACTCCCTCGCGCCGTTGCGAATGGGCCGCTTTCGCGTCCGGAACCCGGTGCACACTCCAGCCTGCCTGGCGCATGCGATAACACCAGTCCAGATCTTCCCAGTAGAGAAAATAGCTTTCGTCCAGCCAGCCCACGGCTTCAATGGCCGCGCGGCGAACCACCAGCGCGGCGCCCGTGACCCAGTCCACTTCGATGGAACTGGGTGGCTCGCAGTCCATCAGATAGCGGCGGACTTGCGGGCTCTGCCAGATCTCGTCCAGGCGCAACGCCCGAAGCGCCAGCGTGCTGGGGGTAGGGAAGCGGCGGCAGTTCGGTTGCGGCGTGCCGTCGTCATTGTAAAGTTGCGGGGCGGCGATTGCGGCCTGCGGGTGGGTGTCCATGAAGGCCACCAGACGGTCCAACAAACCTGGAAACGCAATCACATCGGGATTCAGCAGCAGCGCGTAGCGGCCCCGGTCGAGCGCGCGCATGCCGGCGTTGGCGTTGGCGGCGAAACCCCGGCGCGCCGAGTTGCGGCGGATCGAAACCTGGGGATAGCGGGCCGCGACCCACTCCGCCGTGCCGTCGAAGGGCGTGTTGTCGACTAGCGTCACCTCAAACGTCGCCAGGTCGGGCAGGGAAAACAGCGACGCGAAACACTTTTCGATCACCGGGCGGTGATTGTGGTTCACGATGACGACGGAAAGATCTACCGGCGTCAGGCCGTTCTCAGGCATGCGATGAATTCACGGGCAAAATGCTCCAATTCAAACCGGCGCGAAAAGGACCGGACGGCGTTGATTCGCATCCGGAGACGCGCAGAGGCCGAAATGTCCAGCCAGCGCTCAAACAAAGCCGTCATCCCATCCACATTGGGCGGTGCGGCGAGACCTGCGCCATCCGATTCGATTTCGCGCCAGATGTTCACCTGGTTGGAAATCAGCACGGGAACGCCGCAAGCCATGGCTTCCACCACGCTGATGCCGAAGTTTTCGATGTGCGAGGGCAGCGCCAGCACATCGGCGGCGCACAAGGCGCCCTGCTTGACGGACCCGTACAGCGGACCGGTCCAGAGAATGCGGCTGCGGACAGCCAGTTGCTCGGCGAGACGCTCCAGCTCGGCTCGCCAACCGCATTCATCCGGACCCGCCATGACCAGGTGAAGAAGCGGATCGGCGGACGCCACGCGGGCAAAGGCTCGAATCAGCAGGTCGCATCCCTTCTTGGGATGGATACGGGCCAGAAACAAAGCCAGGCGCTTGCCCGCTGCCTGTGGAAAGGAATCGTAGAATTCCTGCTTCCGGGCGGTGAGGTCTCCTTCGGGCCGCGCGATGCCCAAACCCACCACGCGCTCGCGGCACTGATACGGCCAGAAGGTCCGGCGCGCCCGCAAGCGCTCTTCCTCGCACGTGAACAGGACGGCCCTGGCATCGCGAAGTACGCGTCGTTCGGCCGCCAGCCAGCATGCCGTTTTTTGAAGGTGTTTCGCCGGGAATGCGCGCCGGAAGTAAGGATCGAGCATTCCGTGCGCGAAAACGTAGTACGGAACCTTGTGGCGGCGAAGCCCGCGCCACACACCGAGGCTGGTGTACCGCCACAGGCCATGAACCACGACGGCATCGTATTCCGCGGCGTGTTGCTCTATCCACTGGTGGAGATGCCGGCTGTAAAGGTATCGGGTATGAGCAGGACCAACGTAGTGCACCGCGCCGGGCCAGGTAGCGGTCCATTCGGTTTGAGGGTGGCACATAGTGACCAGTTCAGCGCCGTGGCCGAGGCGATCGAGGGCGATGGCCAGTTGGCGCGCTGCTTCGACGCTGCCGCCCAGGGCCGGATCCATATTCCCAACGCATTGCAGAATCTTCATTGGGTTTACGGAACAGATACATGTCCTGCCTGCCGTTGCCGGCAGCGCCCTGCGGACGGGACATGATCCAGGTGAACGTTTCGGCCAGCCGGGTGCGGACGTAGGCTTCGGGATGATACACGCTGCACAGGTTGGTACCGGCCGCTTCGCCGTACCGCACCACCATGCCTCCCTGGCGATAGCGATCGCGCTCGCCCTGGTCCAGTTTGGAGAGGAACTCGTTGCCTTGTGTCGTGATGAGGAGATACCCGCCCGGCCGCAGGATTCTCCGTAGCTCGGTCATCCATGGCTGTTGCAAATGTTCAGGTGTATGCGTGAAAACTGACAATGCATACGCAAACTCAAACATTCCATCGGCGTAATCCAGCCGCGGCTCTAGGGTGTTTGACTGAAATTTTGCATAGGGCAAATGCCGACTGCACCAGGCAACGAGCTTCGGATTGCAATCGGTGCCATACAGCGCGGCGGAAGTGACGGCCGGCCATTGGCGGATGACGCGCCCGCAGCCGCAGCCAAAATCGAGGATGGACCGGAAATCACGGGGTGAGATCCCGGCTGCGCGCAGCAGGTCGCAAAGACTCCCGGCGGCTAAGCGGCCGCCTTCGGTGTACCAGGCCGTGTCAGCCGAACCGGTTACAAGGACGATGAAGTTGGGTGGAGGGAGGGGGAAGCCATCGGGCGAGGGCGTGCGGCGCCAACCGCGTGCGAGGCCGCGCCACCATTCCCGCATACGAAAAACCACGAGCGCCAGACCCAAGCTACGCAGGATTGTCTTGAGCCTGACCCTCATCGCGCGCAGATACGGCGCCGCTCCGCATCGAGCACGCACAGGATGGCGGCCGCCAGCGCCACATCCAGACGCGCGAGCCCCGCGAACGGGCTGAACATGAGGTGCCAGATGGCGCGCAACAGGCAAAAGGCGAACAGCACAGAGAATACGTCAAGGTTCCGGTGGAAAACGCACCAGCCGAACCCGCGCACGAGTTTCCAGCCGAGGTAGAAAAAGAACACGGCGCCGAAGATGCCGGCTTCAAACCAGGCCTGCAGGATTTGCGAATGCGGCGAGAAGGTAGAGGTGTCAGTCGGCTGGCCGCTATAACGCATGCCAGTGCGCTCGGCGAAAATGGAGTCGTAGCGGGACTGGAGGTCGAAGTTCTTGGCTTGGGACCCGTTGCCCATCCATGGCGCTTCAGAAATAGCGGTTGCAGCGGTAATCAGCGCGGCGGTTCGCCAGGCGTTGGAGAACTGGCGGTGCTGTCCATACTGGCCATCCGTGAGCGTGTACGCGTAAAGCAGCACGCCAAGGCCGCAGGACACCAGAGCGCCAAGCGCCACCCACGCGAAAGATCTCAGCCGCGGCATCGCCGAGCAGCGCGCGAACAGCAGGACGCCGGCAAGCAGGCAGTTGCCTCCGATCTCCCGGGAATTCAGCGTAATGTGCACGAGCCCGAGAGCCCCCAGAGCCAGCGAACCGATGAGAGGGCCGCCCGGGGCGACCAGCGGCACCAGGCAGGCGATCAGCAGCGTCACCGGCGCGGAGGCTCCGAATTTCCAGTCGTCGAGAAGCCGGCCGGTCCATGCGAGATATCCAAGAATGCCTGCGGCGGCGGAAATCGCATAGATGATCAGGTTGAACGGATTGCGGCGGCACAGAAAGTAGAGACCGATGAAGTTGCTGCCGAGGACAATATTGCGGGCCCACCCGCGTGCAAGGTTCTGCGGCTCAGTGCCCAACACCAGGTCGGCGGTGAGGTAGGCCAGCATGGTCACTCCGAGGAAAGCCAGCATAGTGGTGAACGGCCGCTGCCAGAACCCGGCATCGGTGAGGTGAGTGAGGAGCGCCCAGAGCGCCACAAGCGCCAGCAGAATCTCGCTTGCATAGAGGATGCCCATCCATTCGAGCTGGAGTGGCGTGGCGAGGCCAATGAGGAGCGTTGCGAAAACAGAGAGATTGCGGTTCGTTTTCGGAAGATCGGCCATGTGTTAACTGTGGGGCGGACCCCCAGGCCAGCAGCCGGCCCCCAGGCCGGCTCTGCTCAATGGCGATGATGGCCTGGACAAACCGCAGTGGGCCGACGAGGGCGTCGGCCTGCGGACCTGGGGGTCCGCCCCACTGATTCGATCAGTCCGATGCACGAAGGTCCGGATGGATTCCGCCACGTAATCGATTTTTTGTTCTGTGAGACCTGGATAAACCCCGACCCAGAACGCGCGGTGCATGATGACATCAGTGTTGGACAATGCGCCTGCAATCCGGTAATTCACCCCGCGAAACGCGGGCTGCCGGATAAGATTGCCGGCGAACAGGAGGCGCGTGGCGATGCGGCGGCTCTCCAGGAATTCAATGAGCTCTTTTCTCTCGAAAGGCGCATTTTCGCGCAGAGTGATGGCGAAGCCGAACCAACTCGGGTCGGCCTGCTCGGAGGCGTCGGGAAGGATGAGGAAATCAGCGAGACCGTCCAGCGCGTCGCGCAGCCGCTTCCAGTTGCGTGTGCGCGCCTCTATGAAGCCCGGCAGCTTGCCCATTTGCGCGACGCCGATGGCTGCCTGCATGTCGGTCAGCTTCAGGTTGTAGCCCGCGTGGGCGTAGGTGTACTTGTGGTCGTATCCGGAGGGGAGCTCGCCCATTTGGCGCGCGAACCGCTGGCCGCAGGTATTGTCGCAGCCAGGCGCGCACCAGCAATCGCGGCCCCAGTCGCGAAATGACTCGACGATGCTTTTCAATAACGGCTCGCCGGTCACGACACAGCCGCCTTCGCCCGTGGTGATGTGGTGTGCGGGATAGAAACTGGCGGTGGCGAGGTGCCCAAAAGAACCCGTGCGCCGGCCGCGCCAGGTTGAGCCCAGCGCGTCGCAGTTGTCTTCGATCACCCAGAGATCGTGGCGCCCGGCGAGATCCATCACGCGATCGAGATCGAACGGATTGCCCAGGGTGTGCGCCAGCATGATGGCGCGCGTGCGCGGCGTGACGGCTTCTTCGATTCGATCGGGACTCGCGTTGTAGGTTCCCAGATCGACATCCACAAAGACCGGCACGAGCCCGTACTGCACCAGCGGAGACACAGTGGTGGGAAATGCGGCGGCGGTAGTGATTATTTCGTCGCCGGGTTGCAAGCGCCGCTCGCCCAGCTTGGGCGAGGTCAGCGCGGCCACGGCCAGCAGATTGGCGGAGGAGCCGGAATTGCACAGCATGGCGTGACGCACGCCAATAAATCGTGCGAACTCGTGCTCGAAGCGTGCAGCGTAGCGGCCGGACGTCAGCCAGAAATCCAGCGCGGAATCCACCAGGCGGACCAGTTCGTCGCTATCGAACGCGCGGCCCGCGCAGGGCACCGGCGTCGCACCCGGCTGGAATGCGCGTTCGGGAAAAGCAGCGTCGTAATAGCGCTCGACGCTGCGCAGGATTTCGGCGCGCAACTCGGAGGCCCTCACGGATGGACCTCCAGTTCCTCGCCCTCGAAGAGATAGGACCAATGGCGGCGCAGGTTGAATTTGTACAGCGTCTGCATGACCCGGACTTCCAGATTCGAAGCGCGCGGAACGCCGGCGCGCAGGATCTTTTCGCGCATGTGAGTGCGGTCGCGGCGCAGGGCTTCGTTCCAACGGCCCGACCCCGTGATGGAATCGCCGTAGATGCGAAAGTCGCCCAGCAGCTTGTTGGTGTAGGCGAACCGGCAGCCGGCCAGTGCCATGTCGACCACCAGCTCGCCATCCCACGCGGTCTTACTTTGGGTGTTGAATCCACCGGTTTTCAGGAAGGCTTCGCGGCGGAAGAAGGTGGCCTGCTGCCAGAAGAAGCACGTTTCATAGGCGTAGCGGCGCAGATCGATGTGATCCGGGGTGCGACGCCGGATGCCGGCCTGACCGTTCTCATCGATGATGCGGATGGCTCCGCAGAGCACGTCAATTTCGGGGTGGCGCTCGAAATAGTGCAAGACGTAATCGAGCGCTCCGGGGGCGAAGCGATCGTCCGAGTTGAGATAGCCGAGAATTTCGGCCTTGGTGGCGGCGAAGCCTTTGTTCAGACCGTCAGGCGGGCCCTGGTCGGGCTCGAAGAGGATGCGGCTGAAGCGGCGGCGATAGCGATTAATAATGTCGCGCGAGCCGTCGGCGGAGCCGGGATCCACGATGACATATTCCAGGCGCTGGGGATCGGCGACGAGTACCGACTCGATGGCTTCGGCGAGATAGCGCGCCTGGTTGTAGGAGATGGTGACGATGCCGATTCTCATGCGGTCCAACTCTTCAGGTCCTGGGGCAAGTAGTGGCTTGCAATGGAGCCGGGGCTGATCAGGCGGCGACGCTGTTTCATCGATCTGAGCCATGTCGCGGCCAGCGCGGACGCCAGTGTCCATCGCGCCTGGGTGTGCGCGGCGAACCAGATGCGCGCCTGATGATAGGCATCCGCCAGCCTGGAATCGCCGGAATGAGTGATCGATCCTTCGTGAGCGCGAAAGAAAACCAGGGGCTCGGCCACGAAGCCGATTTCCTCGTACCGCGTGGCGGTCATGAGATAGAGAAGCAGGTCGATGCCGGCTCCGTGTTTTTCGAAATCCCGGATGGTGGGCGACGGGATACTGAGCCGGAGGCTGCCGCGCAGATCGCTCACGCGAAACAAGGCGGCGCCGGGAGAAACGGGAACTCGTGAGTCGAGCAGCGCCCGGCGCAAGTAACGGTTGCGCGAGAATCTGCCGGTGCGGGCGTCGAATCGATAAGCGGGCTTGCTCTGGCGCGGGTCGGGCCCGATCAGCGCCATGGTGAAGACAAACGCTACGTGGGGATCGCGCATCAAGGGCAGCGCTTTTTCCAGATAGTAGGAAGACAACACATCATCGGAGAACAGCAGCTTGCCGTAGCGTCCTTGGGCTTCTTTGAAGCAGCGCTGCCAGTTGCGTACGGGGCCGATGTTCTCGTCGTTGCGAAAGATGCGCACGCGCGCATCGCGGCGGGCGAACTCCTGGCAGACATCCCAGGTTCCATCATCGGAGGCGTTGTCGACGACGACCACTTCCAGGTCGCGGCAGGTCTGCGCCAGGGCGGATTTCAGGCAGTGGGGGAGCAAGCCCCGCCGGTTGTGGACCGGAACCATGATGCTCACCAGCGGCGCGCTCATGCGGCTGCCTCCACGGCGCGAGGCTTTGGGCGCCAGATCAGCAGCTCGACGGCGATCTGATAACACGCGCCGGTCAGGATGTTGGCTGCCGCGAAGGACCATGCCAGTTTGTGGAGCGTCATGCCGCTCGCCGCGGCGCTCAGGAGGAACGCGACGTTGAGAAGGGCATTCATCATATAGAAAATCGTGTTGAGCCCCGGCCGCCCGATGCCGTTCACCAGGTGAAACGGCGCCGGCGAAAGCGCGAGGAAGAAGTAACCCAGGGCGAAGATGGGAAGGAGAGGAGAAACGGAAGCGGCCAGCGATGCGCCCAGCCAGAGGGCGAGCAAGGGCCGCGCCAGCGCCACCAGCGCGGCAAATCCGGCCAGGGCGACGATCGCGCTGCCGCCGAGCATTCGGAGATAGACCCGGCGCAGCCGCGCGCGATCGCGGGAAGCGCTGGAGAACGGGAACATCACTTCGGTGGCGGCGTTCACGGCAGCGTGCATTTTCGAAGGCACGACAGCGGCGGCCTGAGTCACCGTGACGGCAACCGGGCCCAGAGCGATTCCCGCGACGTATCGCTGCACCTGGTAGAGCAGAAAGCCGGCGACGGAATTTACGGTCAAAACCCATCCGTAGCCGAGCATGCGGCGAAAGGCGACAGGGCGCGCGCGGCGCAACCGGATACCGCGAGCTTGGCAGAGACGCACACCGCCGGCGGCCATCGCGATCATCGCGGCGAAGTTGCCCGCGACGGTGGCTGCCATCGTTCCCACCAGGCCGGCGCCCGCTACCGCCGCGGCGGCCGCGCATCCATAGGTGGCGATGGAGAGCAGGGAAGTGTAGAGCGCGGAGCGGTCGAACTGGCCGAGGGCCTTCGCGACAGAGACGAACACGGCCGCCGGCAGAAGAGCTGTGAATTGCAGAGCCGCGAGGCGAAAGACAGGAACCGCGACGGATGTCATTCGCGCGTCGAGTTGAAAAAATCCGGCGAGCGAGGGAGCCGCGAGAGCCACGGCCGAGCCCCCAATCACGCCCAGCGCCGCGTAGGCCGCTAGCGACGTCACAATGACGTCGGCGGCGGCTTCGGGCCTGTTCGCCGCCAGGTCTTCGGCGACAAACTTGACCGTGGCGGCGCAAAACCCTAGGTCGAGCAGCATCACGGTTCCACTCAGGGACAGCGCGAGCAGATAAACGCCGAAAGCGGCTGCGCCCAGGCGATGGACGAGTAACGGATAAGCGGCCACGACGACTAGAGTTGGGAAAACAAAGCCGAACAGTCCGTGGACGACGTTGCGCCCAATGTTCACGCTGCCCACCTCGCTCGCGACCACTCCACCAGTTCGTCAAGACCCGCCGCGACGGAAACCAAAGGCTGCCAGCCCAGGTGCTGGCGGGCTTTGCGGGTGTCCGCGATGAAGACTTTCTGATCTCCCATGCGCGCTGGTCCGGCAGTGTGCTGCATGGGGAATCCGTACTCGGATTCGAGCTTCGAAAACAGCTCGACGACGGACAAGCTGGCCTCGGGCCCTCCGCCGATATTGAACGCCTGTCCGAACGCCAGGCTCTCGCGTGGCGCCTGCGCGATCGCGCGATAGCACTGGATCAGGTCGGAAATGTGCAACAGATCCCGCACCTGCTTGCCCGTGCCGCTGATGCGGAAGGGCCGCCGCTCCACGCCCATCTGCACGAAGTAAGCGACCCAGCCCTGGTCTTCAGAGGCGTACTGAAGCCCGCCGTAAATGCTGGACTGGCGCAGCGCGACGGTGCTTAGATCGTAGACGCGGTGATAGTCGAGCACGTACTGATCGGCGGTACCTTTCGAGCATGAGTACGCGCCGTGCAGTTCCAGGGGCAGGTCTTCGGAAAGGCCCTCGGGATAATCGGGGAGAACGTAACGCGTCTCCGCTTCATTGACGCGCAGGGTGCGCAGATCGCCGTAGACTTTGTTGGTGCTCGCGTAAATCAGCCGGGCGTCGGGCCGGAAGCGGCGCGTAGCTTCTAGGACGTTCAAGGTGCCGAGCGCGTTGGCGTCGAAGTCGTAGACGGGATCGCGGAGGGAAGCCACCAGCGAAACCTGTCCGGCCAGGTGCAGAATCACGTCCACATCGTGCGCTGCCCAGTAGGCGTTGACCTGTTCGCGAAAACGGACGTCGAGATAATCCACTTCCAGGTGGAAGCGCTCGCGCAGGTAAGTCCGGTTGTACTTCGCGCCCAGACGGTAAAAATTGTCAGCCAGGACGCACTTCTCACCGGCATCAACCAGGGCCGCGGCCGTGTTGGTCCCGATGAATCCGGCTCCGCCCGTGATGAGCCACTTCATGCGGACATCTCCTTGACCACGGTCGCCTTGTAGAATTCGAGCGTGGCGGCGAGTCCATCTTCGAAACGAACGCGAGGCCGCCATCCCAGCTCGACGTGGGCTTTCGTGGGGTCGGAAACCAGGTACGGCGGATCCCTGCGGCTGCGGGCGGCGCGATCGAACCAGCACAGGCGCAGCGGCACGCTCATGGCTGTGAGGATCTCCTCGACCATTTGGCGAATGCTCTTGGCCTCCTGCGGCCCCGCGCCGATGTTGTACACCTGCCCGGGGACCGCGGGACCCGTGAGGCCCAGGCGCAAGGCGTCTACAACGTCCTCGACGAAAACGTAATCGCGGACCTGGTTGCCCAGCGTGAGACGGATCGGCTCCCCGCGCAGCGCCTGCGAAATGACGTAAGGCACCAGCTTCGCCGGGTTCTCACAGGGACCGTAAATGCTGAACGGACGGAAAGTGACGAGCGGCAGCCCTTCCAGGCGGTGCAGCGTATCGAGCAGCATCCAGCCGGCGGCCTTCGAAGCACCGTAGAGATTCGGGGCTCCAAGCGGCGTCGATTCATCCATGGGGTGCGCTTGCGGCCTGTATTCGAAGGCCGATCCCACATGAACAAATCGCTCGACGGAGTGGGCGAGCGCCGTGCGGCCTAGCGCGGAGGTCGCCAGCGTGTTGACGGCCGCCATCTCTTCGAAGTTCTCGGCCTCCGCCGAAACGGCGGCCGCCGCCAGATGCACCACGGACGGAAAATGAAACTGGCGGAAAAGTTTCGACACCGCGGCCACGTCGTGCAGATTGAGCCGGAAATGGCGCTTGTCTTCCTGGAAGCCCGATTGGCGGGACACGCTCACCACGTCGAAGCCTTGCCGCACGAGGCTACGCACCAGGTGCGTGCCGACGAATCCCGACGCTCCCGTCACCAGAACCGGGCTCATGCCGCTCTCCCGAAAAAGTCTTTGTACCAGACGATGCTGCGCGTCAGCCCCTGATCGAGTGAGTAACGCGGCTGCCAGTTCAGGGTGCGACCAGCTTTCTCCGACGACAAATACTGATCGCGAATCTCGGCGCGCGCGCCATTGCGCACCTCGAAACCGAGGTCCTGGCGCTGCATGAGGCGCTCCAGCGCGGTGACCACGTCGCGCACGGTGTGCGGCTCGGAGGGGCCGAAGTTAAAGGCTTCGCCGCGGACCTCAGGACGGCAGAGCCTCTCCGCCAGCCGCAGGTACGCCTGGACCGCGTCTTCCACGTAAACGTAATCGCGCGTGTAGCTGCCGTCGCTCCGCAATACCGGCCGTTCGCCGAAATGCAGGCTGCGGATGGTGCCCGGCACCACCCGGCTCCAGTTCAGATCGCCGCCGCCGTAGATGTTGCCGCAGCGCGCGATGGCCACCGGGAGCCCGTAGCTGTGATAGTACGATTGCGCAATCAAGTCCGCGCAGGATTTCGAGACATCGTAGGGATAGCGTCCCAGCGTCGGCATGGATTCGGTGTAAGGCAGCCGGTCGCTCGCGCCGTAAGCTTTATCGCTCGAGGCCACTACTACGCGCTCCACCAGATCGCTGTGACGGCGGCATGCCTCCAGCACGTTGTAGGTTCCACGGATATTGGCTTCGAATGTCTCCAGCGGGCTGCGCAACGCGGCGCCTACGATGGTGCGGGCCGCCAGATGGAACACCGTGTCGATTTCGTACTCGACCAGAACACGTTCGAGCGTCGCGTAATGTTCGATGGCGCCGTTCACGACGCTGGTTTCCTGCACCAGACCCGAGCGCACCAGTTCGCTTTGCGGATCCCAGTCGCGGACAAGAGCTACCACGCGGGCGCCTGCGGCAATCAAGTCGCGGATCAGCCAGGAGCCCACCAGCCCCGTGGCGCCGGTCACGAAAACGCGTTTCCCTTGCCAGAATTCGCTCAATTCCACACCTTCCACGGAGCCCGGCCCGAGCTCCACATCCGTTCGAGCAGCATTTTTTCCCGCAGCGTGTCCATGGGCTGCCAGAAGCCATCGTGGTAAAACGCCATCAGTTCCCCTTCGCGCGCCAGGGCCTCGAGCGGCTCGCGCTCCCAGATGGTGTCGTCACCCGGGATGAAGTCGCGCACTCCCGGCTCCAGCACGAAGAAGCCGCCGTTGATCCAGCCTTCCCCGGCTTGCGGTTTTTCGGTAAATTCGACGATCTGGCCTCCGCCGTTCAGATGCAGACCGCCGAACCGCGCCGGCGGGCGGACGGCGGAAACCGTCGCCAGTTTGCCGTGTGATTTGTGAAACTCGATGAGCGCGCGGATGTCAACGTTGGCGACGCCATCGCCGTAAGTCAGCATGAAGGTTTCGTCGCCGATCCATTCACTGAGCCGTTTGATGCGGCCGCCAGTCTCTGTGTGCAGTCCGGTATCCACCAGGTGCACCTTCCAGCCAGGCTGGCGGCGGCGGTGCACCATGGTGTCGCCGCGGCTGAGGTCGATGGTCAGGTCATTATTTAGTGCATAGAAGTTCAGGAAGTATTCTTTGATGCACTCGCCCTTATAGCCGAGGGCGACCACAAATTCGCAGAAACCGTGCGCGGCATAGATATGCATGAGGTGCCACAGCATGGGTTTGCCGCCGATCTCGACCATGGGCTTGGGCCGCAACTGGGTTTCTTCCGCCAGGCGGGTGCCCATGCCTCCTGCCAGAATTACGGTTTTCATGCGCCGCTCCCGGCAGCTTTCTGGCGGTAATAGCGTGCGCCGTTCACGTAATAGTAGTAGCCTTCGCTGGAGTCGAGTCGCACTTCATTGAGGACAATGCCCAGCGTGTTGGCCCGCAACCGCGCAAGCATGGAAAGGGCATTGGCAACGGCCTTACGCGTGGTCTGGCCGGAACGCGTCACCACCACCACGCCATCCACGGCGCTCGCCATTTCGAGCGGCTCGGCGAATCCCAGCAATGGAGGGGCGTCCAGGACGATCAGGTCATATTCGGCGGCGGCTTCCTCGAGAAACTGGCCCAGCTTATTGCCGACCAGGTCGGCGGCGCGCTGGGAAGGCGGACCGGCCGGCAGCAGATGAAGGTAAGCCGTACCCGGCGGAGCGAGAACCGCGTCACGCCAGGGCATGCCGGAAACCAGCACGCTCGACAATCCAACCATGCCCGGCACATTGAACCGCTTATGCAGGCTCGGGCGGCGCAGATCGCCGTCGATCAGCAGGGTCTTGAGCTGCTGTGCGGAGTGCGTGAGGGCCAGGTGCGCTGCGATGGTCGACTTTCCTTCCCCCGGCGAGGCGCTGGTAATGAGCAGCGAGTGCACGCGGCGATCGAAATCGGCGAGCACGATCGAATTGCGCAAGGCCCGCACCGCCTCGCGATAGGCCGTCAGCACAGGGTCCCGCTCCGCGCGCACCAGCGCCTTTTCGTTGCCGTCAGCGCTCGCAGAGGCTCCGGGATCGAGACGGCGCCACCGCTTTACCTGGGGGAGCGAGCCGATCACCTCGGAGTGCAGCAGCCGCGCCACCAGCTCGGGATCGCGCACCGTCTTGTCGAGCGAGTCGCTGACGATGGCCGCGGCCGCCGCCACCACCGTGGAGAGCACCAGGGCCAGCAGCAGATTCAAACGCAGCCGCGGGAAAACCGGCATCACGCCGGGGCGCGCCGCGTCGGCGATGCGGATGGTGCTGTTCTGAAAGCTGGCGTTGATGCCGGCTTCCTTGATCTTGCGCACCAGCTCGTCATATACCTTCCGGTCGCCTTCCGCTTCGCGTTTGAGCGACTGATACTCGAACGATCGCGCGTTCAATTGATCGAACTGCGCTTTGGTATCCGCTACCGCCCGCGCCAGCATGTGCTCACGGTTCTCGGCTTCCTGGAATTCCGTTTCCACCCGCTGCGCGATATTCTGGCGGGTCTGTTCGATCTGGCGGTTGACCTCGGCCACCTGGCCGGACGCCTTCTTATATTCCGGATGGTTGGCGCCGTAATGCGCCGCGGCCGCAGCGAACTTTTCCTGCAGCTCATTCTGCCGCTCCAGCAACTTCTTCAGCGCTTCGCCTTGCACCGAGACCTGCGCCGCGACGAAGCTTCCGCCACGGACAGAGTTGAAAGCCGCCTCCTTCCGCACGCGGTCCGCCTGGGCATTGGTATATTCGGTATTCAATTGCAGCAGGCGCGCGGAGACGATGTTGGTCTTTTCCTCCGGATTGATGACGTTGAGCTCGCGTTCGAATTCGAGCAGCCGCCGGGTGGATGCCTCCATCTTGACCTTCAGCTCTTCCAGCTCTTTTTCCATGTAGGAGGCGAGATTGGTTGAGGAGCGCACGCGCAGGTTGTAGGTGTGCTGCAGGTAGGAGTTGGCAATGGCATTGGCGACATCCGCCGCCAGGTGCGCGTCGGGAGAGCGGTAGCTCACCAGCAACAGGTAGGTGTTCGGCGGCCGCACTACCTTGAGACGCCGCAGCAGGGTGGGCGCGTTCTCCATTTGCAGCGCGTTGGATTGCGGCTGATCCTGGAACTGCTGTTCGCGTTCCAGCAGCTTGTACTTCTGCGCCACCGGACGAAGCACCGCGTCGGCCTGAATGAGCCGGATCTGCGTGGCGAGGAATTGATCGGAATCGTTGGCGCTGGCGCGCGTGGCCTCGTCACCGATCACGCCCGAAGGCGCCTGCCGGTCGATATCGATCACGGCGGTGGATTCGTAGATGGGCGTTACGCGCGAGGAAACAATGAGAGTGGCCAGCTCGCACGCCGCAACGAACGCCAGAATCTTCCAGCGGTTGCGGCGCAGCACCCACAGGTGATGCGTGAAAGGAGGCGCCGCCTCGTCAGATGACGGCTCGGGTGCCGCGGCCCAGTAAGTGCACCCCTGCGGCCGAAGAGTCTCAAGCGGCGCAGGTAGGTTGCGGCTCATGGCTCATCATCGCCAGATCAGCAGACCGGAGGTCGTTGCCGTTCCGAATCCAACGATCCGGTCGAGCGCCGCGGCGCTGAGCCGCCGCCCTTTGGCATCCGGCACGTACAGAATATCGTCGGCAGAAAGCGGTACATCCGGCGATTTCCGGCTCATGATCTGGGCGAGAGGGATGGCAATTTCGTCCTTGGTGTCCGCGCCGGGCTTGCGCCGGTAGATATAAGCCTGCTTGGAAGAGAACGCGGCCAATCCCCCCGCGAGCGCCAGCGCTTTCAGCACGCTGGTGTCCGCGCCGTCTTTCATCGGGACTGCACCGGGATTCTTGACGTTGCCGGCGACGAAAACCCGGCCGGCCTCGGGTACGCGAATCTCTTCCCCGCCGGAGAGCTGCGGATTCAAGTCCGGCTGAGCACCCTCGATGAGTTTTTTGACCGGGATACGCTCGGTGACGGGCTTGCCGTCGGCTGCATGCCGTGTCAAGAGGATTTCGGCGCCGGCGTCCGGAGACAACCCGTCGGCGCGCGTGATCGCGTCGAGCAGCGTGACGTTGCCCGACGCCTGGAACGTCACCGGATGCTTGACCGCGCCCGAAACGCTGATGGGCCGGCTGCGATACTCGGCCACCGTGACGGTCACCACCGGATCGACCAGGATTTGCTCCGCGCGCAGTGCGGCTGTGATCGCGGTCTCGAGGTCGCGCGGGTACAGGCCCGCGGCCTTGATGGAGGCCTTGAGCATCGGCAACCGGATCTGGCCGTCGCTGGTCACACGCACCGTCCGTGTCAGCTCCGGCGAGTCGTAAACGGAAACAGCCACCAGATCTTCGGCCCCAATTCTTTGCGCGGGAAGGTTCGCTAGCGCAGCTTCTGAAGTCTGCGCCACTCCGCGTGGCGCCCACAGGCACACGACGGCTACCACCGGCAATACCCAGGAGAATTTCACGGCGATTCATTGGACTAGTGCCGCGAATGCAGGTGGGCTCTCAGTCAAAATGCGCGAAATGGGCCTGACTAGCGTTTTTGATCCGTTGTAGGGGCCGGACATGCGCCCGGCCCGGCTGGTCCATCTCACCGCACATTTCGCACCCGCCCCGCGAGCGCGCCTGACATCAGGAACAGTAGCATCGCGATCACCGGCTCACGTAGCGGATAATCCACCAAGCTATGCGCGAAGACGGCCGGCACGCCGATGCCCCAAAGCGAATCCACCGCTGGCCGGATGCTCCAGGCGGCGAACATAGCCAGCAGTGCAAGGAAGGGCAGGCCGCCTTCCGCCGCCCATTCCGCCCAATCATTATGCGCATGGTTGGCCGCGAGTCCGTTATCAAAGCGCGCGTATGCCGGATACACTGCCGGCCAGGCGCCCAGCCCGAAACCGGTCCACGGATGGTCCGCAATCATCGCCAGCGATGAGAACAATAATTCGCGGCGCACGCGGTAGGGCTCGGGCTCGCGGAATTTCTTCAGCGTGGCTTCGCCGCCCACCACCGCTGCCAGCGCGATTCCCAGCACAGCCATCCAAAGAGCCGTCTTGCGCAGGTGCTCCGCAGCGATCAGTCCCCGGTACCAGGCCAGCAGCAGAATCGTGATCAGCTCGACTACCAGAATCAGCAACCCGGCGCGTGAGACCGCGGTCATCATAGCGGCAAACATGGCGGCAGCCATCGAAATATACGCAAGCCTCTGGTTGTGGTCCACCAGCGATTGATACACGGCCAGCGGGAAAACCAGTTCCAAAAACGCGGCACACTGGTTCTTATAAAGGAACGGGCCAAGCACGCGCTCTTGATCCGTGCGAAATAGCCAGAAGACTTTTCCCTCGGAGGTGAAATACTGAACCACCGTCAGCAGGGCGACTATTGACCCAAACCACAGCACGGAGCGAAGCAGGCGGTTGCGGTCCGGCGTGCGGCTCGACGCCTCTCGAGCCACCAGGAACACTGCAGCGTATGCTGTCCACGCGAGTACGGCTTTTGCAGTTTCGAAACGGTAGACACTCCTGCCGGCGGCCATCTGCCAAATGCCCCACGCCACCACGCCGCCCGGAAGCAGCTCGACCCCCGTTGCAACCGGTTGACGCGTGATCGTCACCCACCCGAGCCAGACCCCGGCCGCCACGAACGCACCGGTTTCGACCAGCGCCACCGGCCAGTAACCCTGCGCCCAACAGGCGAGAATACCAGCAACCAGCACCGCCGCGATGAGGTCCGCGAGTTTTGTTCTCATCGATCGGCCTCGAGTGAAACAGATTGGACGGCGATGCGGCCCTCGATCCGCGTGGTGCCGGGCGTGCGGCGGTAGCTTAGCGCCAGCCGCGCCAGAGCGCCCACAGGGGCCGTGAACCGCACTAAGCCTTCCGTCTCCTGCTCGCTCGCGAGATCGGCGGCGTCCGACGCAATCTCATCTCCTGCCGGGTTCGAAATACGCCACCGCAACCCGGATCCCGCGGCAATATCATCGGTCTGATAGCGAAAGCGCAACCGGTACTTGCGTGAAGGCGCAAGGGCTATGTACTGCTCCAGTACATCGCAGGTTTCCGGTTCGTGGCCGTTGAGCGTGATCCACAGCCGGGGCGGCAGCCCGCCGCGCTCGACGGTGACACCGCCAATTGCCGGTATCCGCCAGTCGAACCCATGCTGAATCGGCGGAGCGGAGAAATCGCCATTGGTCAGCGAGGGCGCGGCTTCGGGATCGAGCGGCCGGTAGCCTTGCAGCCCGCGCCAGCACAGCGCATTCCACGCGTGGATCGCGCGACTGGCTTCGCCCGCGGCAATCATCCGGTCGCAGTAGACAAAAACCGGTCCCAGGTCTCGCTCAGTGCCGAATGCAACCAGCCGCTCGGTCACCGGTTCCGCGGCTGGGGAGAGGTTCTCCCGCGCCAGAAATTCAAGGTAGCGTGCCTCAACCGGGCCCACATCGGGGATGGCGCGCTCGAGCACGGTTGCCGGATCCGCTGAAACCTTCCAGCAGAGGCGAAACAGCGGCGCCGGATCGTAAGCCTGGACATCGCCGATTTGCATGGCTCGCCGCGCCACGGGCCAGAACTTGTCACTCTGGTTGTGGCGGAAGTAGAAATTGGCGAGCGTCCACAGGGTCGAATACATGTGGTCTGCGCGCGCGGCTCGCACCAGGCTGGCCTCGGCCTGCTGCGCCTGTCCTTCCGCCTCCGCGCGCAGCCCCAGCTCGATCCAGGCAGCAGCCAGGCGCGGATTCGCATGCACAGCCAGGTGGAGTTCGGATTCAACGGCCGCGCCTTCTCGTCCGTTTGCGTCCAACAGCGTCGCAAGCCGCCAGTGGTATTCCGCGTTTGCCGGCACAAGCTGCGCCGCGCATGCGACCGATTGCAGGGTATCGGAGCGAAACAGGTAGTCGGCCCAGGCCAGACGCGCGGTCGCGTAGCATCCGGCCGCGAGCGCGGCAACGCCCGCAAAACCCGCGAAATACCGGAGCGCGCTGCGAAAAAGCATGCGACAGGAAGGTCGGCACAGGTTGACGATGCGCCGTGGCCAAAGATACAGTAGAAATGTCTTCCCGTTTTTCTCCGGCACACGTCCCCATCGTCTAGCCCGGCCTAGGACATCGCCCTTTCACGGCGGTAACGGGGGTTCGAATCCCCCTGGGGACGCCAAACTGAATCAGGGAGTTGCGGGCTCTAGGCTCTACGCCAACAACGGGGCTCTACGCACTGGCTCTACGCCAACACACGCGTGTTAACATCATCGAGTTGCATGCGAATCACCGCTATTCACACTCGCTTGATGCGGATTCCGTTCACCGAACTATTGCGAGCAGCTTATGGCGCCCGCTCCCATGCATCGTACCTGCTGGTCTCGATCGAAACCGACCAGGGGCTCGTCGGCTATGGCGAGCACGATGGCTTGTTTCACGAGACCGCCGAAGCCTTCATTCATTCGGAGTTGAAACCTCTCCTCATCGGAGAGGATCCTCTGCAAATTGAGTTTCTGACGCACAAGACCGAGCACTTCCTGCTTTGGAACACGTTTGCTGCCTATCCCCTCGCGGCCATTGACATGGCGCTCTACGACATCAAGGGGAAGGCGCTCGGAGTTCCTATCTACGAAGTTTTGGGCGGTCTTTATCGCGAAAAGATGGATACCACCGGCCTGATTCATCTCCATGATGTGGAGGAAGACGTCGCGTCCGCGGTTCGTTGCGTCGAACGGGGCCACAAAGTGATCAAGGTGAAGGTGGGCTTTGATCTCGAGAAGGACATGGAGCGTTTGACCGCGATCCGGGACGCGGTCGGCCCGGCAATTCCATTCCGCATCGATCCCAACATGGCTTGGAGCCCGCGGACCGCAGTTCGCTGGATTCGGAGGATGGAGAAACTCAATCTGCAATGGGTGGAGCAGCCGGTGCCGTCCTGGGACATCGAGGGCCTGGTCGAAGTGGCGCGAGCCGTCGACACGCCATTGTCGGCGGACGAAAGTTGCATGACGGTTCGGGATGCGTGGCGTCTGGCGGAAGCCCGGGCGGTGGAAGCTTTCAACGTATACCTGACCGAGGCCGGAGGAATCACACGCGCGCGAGAGATCGTGGCCATCGCGAACGCGGCAGGCATCGCTTGCGTGATCGGTACCTGGGGCGAAGGCGGCGTTGGGCAGGCGGCGGTGCTCCACATGGTGGCCAGTTCCCGCAATTTTGAGCACGCCTCCGATACCGCTTATGGATTGACTGCGGACGATTACATCACTGAGCCGTTCCGCTTCGATGAAAACGCTCGCCTCACAGTGCCTCGCAAAAGCGGGCTGGGCGTAGAGCCGTCGCCGGCGAAGGTGGACCATTATGCCCACATCGAGGGTGAGGACCGCGTCTTTGCACAAGGACCCGGCGAACGGTTTATCCCGCGTTCGCGGATGATCTTGTGATGCGCGATCTGATGACCCGCGTGGCCGATGCCACAATCTACTATCCGGAGTATCAATACAAAGTCTGGGGCTACGGCGAATGGATCGCATTGGAAGGGCTGCTGGCGGCTGCGCGCATTTGTGAGAATCCGCGTTACCTGGGACTTGTGGAGGGATTGGTCGCCGGTTGGTTCTCGAAACGCGAACAGTTGATTCCTGCCGACCATGTAGCTCCCGGCGTGGTGCTGACCGACCTGTATCGACTCACCGGACGCGAGATTTACTTGCAGCGTGCCTTAGCGTTGGGCCGCCTCTTGTTGGATTCTCCGCGAAGCTCGCGAGGAGCGCGCCTGTTGCGGCCCGATGCCAACCAGCACGTCTACGTTGATTGCCTGTACTCAGATCCGCCGTTATTCTGCCGGCTGGCGCACGTCACAGGTGACCTTAGCTGGTTCGAACAGGCCGCAAAGTATGCCCTGGAGTTCTGGAACGTTCTGGTGGACGCGCGAGTGCCGCTTCTTTACCACGGCTACAGCGACGCATCAGGCGGTCACATCGGTCTTCTGTGGGGGCGTGGGGTTGGTTGGGCACTGCTGGGGCTGGCGGATGCTTTGACAGACCTGCCCGCCGGAATCGGAGGCCGTGACGCTCTGCTCGCCAACTTCCGGTGCATGGCCGCCGCCCTGCGCGATTTGCAGGCTGACAACGGGCATTGGCACACGGTTCTGAATCACCCGGAAACGTATCTGGAATCTTCCATCGCGTTCTTCGTGTATGCTGCCTTTCGAAAAGCCATGCGCGCGGACTTGCTCGATTCTACATTCGAGGAATGCGCCCGCCGGAGTTGGGAAGCGTGTACGAGATCCATTTCCGAAGGCGGCCAGATTCTTGTTTCGGAGGCGACGCCGGAAGGCGACCTGGCTTTGTACCAGTCACTGCGCCTGGGTGTGTACCCGTGGGGGCAGGGACCAGCTTTGCGCGCGATCGAGGAGCACCTGAAGACGAGCGGCCCTGTGTGACCTAAGAAATGCGCAACTCGCCCGGATCCTCGGTGTTCCTGGGCAACCGCACTTTCACGCGCGTTCCAGAGGCGTAGAAAGTCTGCTGCTCATCTCCGCCTTCGGAGAGGAATTCATGATGCACCAGATCGTCGGCAGCATGCACCGCGTTGAATTTCGCCACCTGAACGGCAGCGTCGATCGCGCGTTGCGTCACAGGGTCGTCAAGTTGATAGCGGAAATCGAACATCTCCCGATCAGCACCGCCGGGATTCCGCCAGGCAACCTGCCGTCCTACCGGGCATATCGAAGGCAGATCGCCGGTGAGAATATCGAGCAGCATCCGCCGGCGGATCTCGCGTCCGCTCATATCGTGCCCCAGATCCGGATCGTTGTAGGTGGAGTGTTCCCACCAACTGGTCATCATCGCATCATGAAATGCAAGCTGCCATAACGGCACAGGCCAATAGGGCGCCTCCTTGCCATAGGGACCCGGTTGCTTGTTCGTGCCGAAATGTTTATAGGGAAGCGCCCAGTCCTTATTCTGCTCGCAGCCGACCACGCGGTCATGCGCGCTGAATTCTGCGAACATCGCGTTGCGGTAACCGGCGTCGGTTCGCCGGTCGTAAGGCCACGCGCCGAAATTCTCCTGGCACGGTCCGGCGTTCAGGACATCAAAATGAGCGGCCGTGTACTGGGCCCGCAGTTGCGGCGCAACTCGCTTGAGCATCTCGAGCACGCGGCCTTCGTGGCTGTCGAACCACTGCACATGTCCGACTCGCCAGCCGGAACGCTTCTTTCCATCTGCGCCGTGAAGCGCCAGATTCTCCAGATAAGGACTGCTGTCCGCGATCTCATTCAGCCAGATCCACGGAGCAAACAGGTAATCCAGGCGCCGCAACTCAGCCAGTACCTCCGGGCCAAGATGGATCCACTTGAAATCCGACCGGTAACTCGGGTAGACCTCATCGCTTCCGTTGAAATTGAAATGGTCGACCGGGTATACGTACGCTTTTTCCACGCCGGCCTTCTTCAGGCGACGGAAGGCCTCCGCGTAGTCCGCCTGCGGGTCGTGCAGATAGCCGATCATCACCAGCACACCGCCGAGAAGCTTCTCGAGCGACGGGCACTCCACCAACTTTTCGTGCAGACTCCGGTAGAAGCCCTTGTCCATGGCGTAACGGCGATATACCCTCGCAGCCATCACGTAGGAAGGAGAGGAAAGAAACCGGAAGCGCTGAGTGCGGGTCTGCTCGAAAGCGCCCAGGCGCGGCGCGTTCATCCAGCCGAAGCGCAGCGGGCCGGGCTTCTCGTCCTCGCAGAGCAACTCGGCATCGAATCCCGGCTCGAGGATGGACAGATAAGCGGATTTGTTACCCATCACAGCGTAATAACGCATCCAACAGACATCGGCCGGAACCGTGAAATTCACAGGCTGATATCCAGGCCTATGCAGACGGCCGCCGTTGACGGTGTCCAACAAGACTGGCCTGTCGTTACTCTCAGGTCGCAACGTGGAAGGAAACTGCACGGCGCCGAGGGCGCAGGCGTAGCGAACATCCGGTTCGACACGAAACAGCGCGTCAACGCCGTCTAATTCCACTGAGCAGCGGAAGCGTCCCCAGGACTCTTGGTAGTCGAGGTTGAAGCCCTCCCGGGTCGGCGTAATGGAGGCAGGCTGCAGCGCCTTCATGCTCGCACGGTTGTCCGAGAATGAGCGCAGGTCTGCCACGCGGATCTGGCGCCAATCCCAGACCCAGGTTTCACCCGAGCCCTTCTCCTCGATGAACGCTTTGCCGGTTCTGGGGTTCAGGCCGATGGTAAGGAAGCGATTCGATCGGACGATCGTCTCGTCCGATTGGGCGGCTGGCATCCCCACGCTGCCGCACAGCGCCGCAGCGCCGATCTTGCAGAGATCTCTCCGCGAAAGCATTGCGCCGGACATCAGTTACCCCGATACAACGCGGGTTAAAAGATGAACTTCAGCCCCACCTGGCCGATACGCGGGGCGTTGCGGGTTCCGAACACCTTGCCGAAATCACCCGATGAGAGACTCCTGACCGGTGTGCCGAAATCGGGGTGATTCAACGCATTGAAGAATTCCCCGCGCAGTTGCAGCCGCATTCCTTCGCGGATGCTGAAGTTTCGCAGCAAGGAAGCGTCCCACACCGACAGGCCGTCGGTATACAAAATGTCTCGCCCGGAGTTCCCAAAAGTGTACGGCGCGTTGAACACGAACGCCGACGTGTCGAACCATTCGTTGATCGTCGGATGATCCAAACGGCCTGATGCGATCCGGTCGGGCCGTTGCGAACCGGATCCCGTGTTGGCGATGTCGCGGCCCGAGGTAATGGTAAACGGCGAACCGGATTGCAGCGTCACAATGCCGGACGCCTCCCAGCCGCTGACTATGTATTGCATGACCGGGTTCGCCGGAGACAGGCGTTTGCCCTTCCCGAAGGGCAGGTCGTAAATATATCCGACGCTCAGCCGCTGGCGGTAATCGAAACTGGAAACCGCGCGTTCCAGCCGCAGATTGTATTCATCCTGATAGCCGCTGCCGAAGTCTGAGCTCGTGTCGTCGATCGACTTCGCCAGTGTGTAGGATGCGATGAGGGAGAGCCCGTTGGAATATTGCCTTTCCACCTTTGCCTGCAGCGAGTGATAGATGGAACTGGCGATGTCAGCCACCTCGAAACCTTCGGTCAGGCTCGGAAACGGACGGCGAGGATCGACATCGCCCGGGCCGGGCACGGGACGATTGAACGGAATGTTGGTTTCGAGCTTTGTTCCTTTGTTGCCGACATATGCGATTTCAACGCTCATCGAATGGCCCAGTTGCCGCTGGATGGCGACGTTCCATTCCTGCACGTATGGCACCCGCGAGCGCGGGTTGTAACTAATGGGCTGAATAGAGGGACTCGCCGCTCCGGGAGCATTGAACGGGGCGAACAGGTTCTGGTTGTCTAGCGTGGGTGTAGGCAAAGTGTTGCTGACGCCCTGCGAGATGATCCAGGGAATCGACGTCGCGGTAATGTTGGAATAGTTGTTCCCGTTCATCAGGTCGTAGTAGATCCCGTAACCCATGCGGAAGACGGTGTTCTTCAGAAAACCCGGCCGGTAAGCGAGCCCCAGCCGCGGCGCCCAATTATTCTTGTCCGGAAAGCGCAGAGTGCGGTTGGGAAGGTGTACGGAATCGGCTGTCGTCATCAGGTTGCCGAAGAGATTCCACGCCAGCGACGCTAGCGGTTGCGCGGCAAGGTCCGGCTGCTGGCCGCTCTTCTGCGCTACGACAAACTTCCCGGCCGGCGGATAGAAAATGGTCAATTGATTACGTGTGTCGACCGGCCAGGTGTCGTATTCGTAGCGCAGTCCCAGATTTAAAGTGAGGTTGGGCGTTACGCGCCAGTCGTCCTGTCCGTAGAACGCATAGTTGTAGGTGATTTGGTTGTAATTGCTCTGCGGATACTGCCGGAATGCGTAGATGGGGTACCCCAGCAGGAAGTCCGCCCAGCCATCGCTGGTGTAGTCACCGCTGTAAGAGATATCGCCCCGCCCCACCGTGGCCGACTGGCTGGACCACATGAACTTTCGCAGATCCGTTCCCACACGAATCTGGTGGCCACCGTGAATGATGGAGAAATCGTTCATGATTTGCCGGTTGTCGGTCGGGTTGATCAACGGGTCCCAGTCGAAACCGTCGATGCCCTGATAGTTATTGATATAAATACTCGGAAAGCCCGGGAACCGCGCCGAGGTCTCATCGAACCCCTGCAAACCCGACTGGACCGTGTAGTTAGTGCCCAGGATGGATGGCGTCAGGACGTTTTTGAACCGTGTCCAGCCGAGCGAAAGTGTATTCATCATGGTGGGGCTGATGGTCTTATTCCAGTTGATATTGGCTCGCTGCGCGCGCCCGCGGCGCAGCAGGCCACCGTTCTTCGGCCCGGGATCCGGGTCGAACAAAGTCCGCTGGTTGAAAGTGTAGCTGCCGAACAGCCGGTTCCTGTCGTTGATGTAGTAATCTGCGCGGCCGCTGGTCTGGTCCGCCTGAACGGTCGAAGGCGGTGAGAAGACATACTGTGTGCCTGAGTTCGGAAGCGGCAAGAACGGGGTGAAAAACGTTGCGACTTCATTGATCCGGTTCTGCGGGATTATGTTGTTCGGGAAAGGCTTACCCGTCATCGGGTCTGTTATGGGAGGCAAGCCCGAAAAATCACCCTGGCGCTGCGCCGCCGACGGAACGGTGATGCTGTAGTCGTTACCGCTGTTCTGCCGCGTGCCTTCATACGCGGCGAACCAGAACAACTTGTCCCGCCTGATGGGACCGCCGACCGAACCGCCGAACTGGTTCCGTCTGAGGGGAGATACCGCCGGCTGGAAAAAGTTCCGCGCATCCATGTCGTTATTTCGCAAGAACTCATACCCAGTGCCATGAAAACTGTTCGTGCCCGATTTCAGCCGGACCGAAACGTTGGACGGCCCCATCCCCTGGTCGGCCGTAAAGTTGCCGCTCTGTACGCGAAACTCTTCGATCGCGTCGATGGACGGGCTGATCGGGAACCCCTGAAATAATTGGTCCACGTTCATCACGCCATCGATCGTGGAGGTGGTCTTGGTGGTACGCTGCCCGTTGATCAGCACGTTCGAACTTTGGGTCTCGTAGGTGGTGCCCGCGACGGTCGCGCCCGGCGTGAGGGCCACCAGTTGGACGAAGTCGCGACCGTTGAGCGGCAGATCCACGATCTTTTTGTTCTCCACGCTTTGGCCGGTCGCGGACTGCTCCGCCTGCAGTAGGGGTGAGGTGTCGACCACTGTGACTTTCTCGTTGATTTCTCCGATCTGCATGGTCACGTCGACAACACCCTTCTGTCCGATCGTGAGGTAGATGTCCGATACTGTGACCGTTCGGAAGCCGGGCGCTTCCGCCGTCAGTGTGTAGCGTCCGATGGCGAGCGGCGAGATAGTGTATCTCCCCGCCGCGTCAGTCGTGACACGGCGCTGAACGCTGGTTGCAACGTTTTGCGCAGCGATGGTAGCACCCGCCACCACGGCGCCGCTGGGATCTGTGACTGTACCCACTAAGGCGGCTTCCTGGGCGCACAGGAACGGTACAAGCAGAAGAAGAAGCAGGCATACGAAATAGATTCGGTTAATCATAGCGACAACTTTCCTTTATCACTAATTGGTTCCTACTAAGTCTCCGCGGTTGGCAGAGCAATCACTTAGTCACGTCACATGCCGGAGTTGGAAGGGCGGCATGTTGGACAGGCAATCACCCGAGCGGCTGAAACTTAGCTGCTTCAAAGTTTCCTACCGCCGCAACATCGACCCCGCGTGCACTAATCTCGCCTATATGCTAAGAGCGAGCCGCAATTGGGTCAAGACTAATGATGTTACCCGTCCAACTGGTCGGACAGAATGTGCTTACGAGTGCGCCTCTAGCAAATAGCTACTATTACCCAATGGCGCGAAAGACATCCATATCGGACTCGTATAGATCACGAAGGCGTACGGCTGCGGAACCCGGAGCGTGCGCCTGTCCTTTCTTAATGACCAACCGTGGTACGATTCTTCGGCTGCCGTCGCGCACCTGGAGATGAGTATCGGTGAATGGAAACTGGCCCGTCTCAACATCAAAGACCAGAACGTCCGCTTGCACACCTGGCGCCAGCGTCCCGATCTCGTGTTCCCGGCCCAAGACTCGTGCCGGCACGGCCGTCGTTTTCAGGACGACATCCTCCAGGCTCATTCCAATGCAGAGCATCTTCGACATTACTTGTGGCAGCGTCACGGAAAGCGGCTCGGACACACTGTATCTATGTAGATCCGTGCTGAGCGTATCGGGATAGAAGTGCTGCTCAAATGCGCGGTGCGCCGTGTCCCATGAGAAGCTGCCGCAGCCGTGGCCCACGTCGAAGAAGACTCCGCGATCTCGAGCCGCATGCGCCTCCGGCACGATCGTTTCCGCGACCATGCTGTTACCGCGGCCGTGAAAACAGTGGGTAAGGATGTCGCCGGAGCGAAGCCGGCGGAGGAGTTCCCGCTCCTCGGCGCCGCTGCTGATATGAACCATCAGGGGAACCTTAGCCTCGCTTGCGGCGGCAAGCGCCCGGTCCAGGGCCTGGAGTCCGTGATTCGCCGTCATGGCTCCCATACGCAACTTTACGCCCACGGCGCGGTCCGGATGTTTCGCGATCACGGCGGCGGTCTCTTGCGGCCGCGCATAACGCAGGTCCATGAGTTCTTCGGCGTATGGCGCGTGAAGTCCCATGAAGGAGATGTGGACGAAAGCCAGGACGTCCGTGAGGCACTGGTCGATTACAGTTCGGCGGAACTCAGGAAAATTGGCGTAGCCGGTGCTACCCGCGTCCACGGCCGTCGTGACGCCGTGATTGAGACAAATCATCGGATCGATGCCATACAGATTTCCTTCATACCAGTGGCCATGAAGATCGATGAGTCCCGGGCACACATACTTGCCTGCGATATCGCGAATATCCGGGCAACCGGCGGCGTCGAGATTCCGCCCCACCTCCGCGATACGCTCACCACGGATGCCGACGTCTACTACCGCGTCGAGCGATTGAGATGGATCGATCACCCGTCCGCCGGTCAGCAGCAGGTCAAATGGCATCAGTGTCTCCCACTTCGATAGATCGGCCGGTTCGAACAGCCTCGTAATAAGCCAGGACGACCCGCAGGGAGCACAGATTGTCCTGCGCCGAAGGCCATGGATCGCGCCCCTCCGCGATGCTGCAACAGAACTCGCGGATTTCCCCTTCGATGCCGGCCTGTACTTTGGTGCGATGCTCCTCGCCGGTGTAAAACACCTTCTTCTGGTGTCCCGAGGCGTTCCACATCTCGTATCCGTGCCATGTGTGGACGGTGATGCTCCCTCGAGTGCCGATCACCTGGAGATCGCAGACCAGCGGATGAGATTCGCACATGAAAGCCACGCTGACCTGAGCGGAAATCCCGCTTCGAAATCGCAGGAACATCTGTCCGGCGTCTTCGACATCGGCACGGAAGTACGGGTTCGCGGCAGATCCGGTCACCACCTTCACTTCATCTCCGGTGAACCAGCGCAGCCTGTCGACAAGATGAATGCCCGACGTCAGCGCAGGACCTCCGCCGGCGAATTTCTTTTCCATGTACCACGGGGGAACGTTGAGAAATCCGAGATGTTCCAGAGCGCAATCATTGCAGAACACGATGTTCCCGATGGCGCCGCCGTCCACCAGCTTTTTGGCTTCTTGCAGTTCCGGGTAGAACCGGTGTGTCATCCCCACGTAAAGTACGCGCCCCGCGGCTTTGGCGGCACGCAGCATGCATTGCGCCTCCTCCAGGCTAATCGCGATGGGCTTTTCGACCAGCACGTGCTTGCCGCTCGCCAGCGCAGCGAGAGCCGCCTCGCAATGCAGATGCGTCGGCAGGCAGATATTGACCGCATCTATATCGCTTCCGAGCAGTTCTTCATAACTTCGGCAAGCACGAATGCCTGCCGGCAGATCCTTGAGGCGTTCGGCGCGAGAATCCGCGATGGCTGTCAACTGCGCACCCGCTTGCGCCAGACAGGCCTGCGCATGTATCCTCCCCGTGTATCCGTAACCGATGATGCCAATCCGCAGCGGAATCACAGGATGTCCCACGGGTAAGCGAAGAGCTCAACCGAAACACGTATCATAAGCGCGCGAGCAATTGTATTATATGGAACTCACCGGTATTCAGGAATGGCGATCATCACCGTAAAAGGCCCGATTCCGGCCTCGCAAGCCGGCTGCACCCTTTCCCACGAACACCTGCTTTGCGACCTGTGGGCGTTCACGAAAAGCTACGATGGCATCCTGGATGACGAGTCACTTGCTGCCAGCGAGATCACCAAATACCGCGAAGCCGGCGGCACGAGCCTTGTCGACGCCACCAGCGGCGGGTTGGGCCGAAACCCCCTCGCGCTTCGCCGCATATCGGAAGCCTCCGGCGTCCAGATCATCATGGGCGCGGGCTGGTACCGTGAATGCGTTTATCCGCCGGTGGTTTATGAGAACGACACCAATGCTCTGGCGGATCTGATCGCCGGCGAAGTCCTCCACGGCGCGGATGGCACCAACGTGCGGGCGGGCATCATCGGAGAGATTGGAACCGAGCGGAAGAACATTACTCCCGCGCAAGAACGCGTGTTCCGCGCGGCGGCACGGGCGCAGCGCCGAACCGGGGCGTGCATTATGACTCACACAACTCACTTTGGCGAACTCGCCATGGAACAGATCGCACTGCTGCGAGAGGAGGGCGTACCCGCGAAGCGGATCGCGATCAGCCATCTGGGCGACCGCCACGATACCACGCAGCTGCTGAAGATCGCACGAGAGGGTGTTTTTATCAGCGTCGACAATATCGGCTACGTGGGAGGCGGCTACCCTCTGGATGAAGTTCGCATGCGCAACGTCTGCCGCCTCGCCGCCGAAGGCCATCTGGCGCAAGTTGTGCTCGGCGGTGACATCTGCCAGAAGAGCCATCTCGCCGCTTACGGCGGAAAAGGCTACGATCACGTGCTGCGCTCTTTTCTACCGTTGCTCCGCGCGCATGGCATGCAGGAGGACGCCATCCATCAGATGACGGTGGCGAATCCCGCGCGCATGTTGAACATCGAGGAAAATTCCGTTGGCCACCAGAACTAGAGTGCACGTATACGAAAAACTCGGCGTTCGCCCTTTGATCAACGCCCGAAGCTTCAGCACCAAAGCCGGCGGCTGTGCTCTGCCGGTTGAGGTGTTGGACGCCATGCGCGAGGCCGGCGAACGCTGTGTGCGCATGGATGAACTGCAAGCCGCCGCCAGCGAAGTGATCGCGCGAGCGACCGGCGCGGAAGCCGGGATTGTCACCAGCGGCGCTGCGGCGGCGCTGACGCTGGGGGCGGCGGCCTGCCTTGCCCGCCTGGATGTGACCCGCATGAACCGCTTGCCGGATACCAGCGACATGCCCGACCGGTTCATCGTGCATCGCGCGCATCGAAACGACTACGACCACGCGGTCCGCGCAGCCGGTGCGAAGTTTGTCGAAGTCGGATTTGACTATTACACGTTTGCGTATGAAGTCGAGGCTGCCATCACCGCCCAGACCGCCGCCATGTACTACCAGGCCGGCGCAAATCAGGGCGTTCTCCCTCTGGATGAGTTCGCTGCAATTGCGCATCGGCACGACCTTCCCGTGCTGGTGGACGCTGCCGCGGAGATGCCTCCGGGTTCCAATCTGAAGTCGTTCATTGCTGCCGGCGCGGATCTGGTTGCGTTCAGCGGGGGCAAACACATTCAAGGCCCGCAATCGACCGGGATCCTTTGCGGCCGCCGTGAGCTGATCCTGTCCGCCGCGCTGCAACACCAGGATATGGACGTGTTCCCGGAGACCTGGCCGCTGCGATCGCTCATCGAGAAGGGAACTGTAACAGGCCCGCCCCATCACGGCATCGGCCGCGGTTTCAAGGTCGGCAAGGAGGAGATCGCAGGTCTGGTGACCGCGCTCGAGCTTTATCAGAGCCGCGATTTCGCGGCGGAGCGCGCGCGCTGGACCGCCGACATGGAGTGCATCGCGGCCGGAATTAGCGATATACCGGGCGTCATTGCGCGCCTGCAATATCCGCAGCCGAACGGGCGTGAAGTGCCAAGCGCCATCGTGAAGATCGATGCCGCCGTGGCCGGTATTGACGCCCACGCCGTGATCAACGCGTTACAGGAAGGCGACCCGCCCATATGCGTATTTGAGAAGTTCGCAGGCTCCGGGGAAATCGTCTTTTTTCCGGAAGCGCTGCGGTCCGGCGAGGCCGCGATTGTCGCGCGGCGCCTTCGCGCGGTCCTGGAGGACGCAGGATGATGGCGTCTACGAAACGAGCATGCGATCTTTTCGCCAGTTCGGATCCTTCCACTTGCCGTCCGTAAAATCTGGCATCGGCACGCGAGCGCCGTTGCGGTCGAGCGACAGCTTCGAGCAGAAAATGATCGAGCTCCAGGTCGCCGCGTCGTAGACATCGATCCACGGCTCCCGGTCTTCGCGAAGCATCTTCACGAAGTCGGAGATGCAGTGGTAATCGATGCCTCCGTGCCCACCAACCCGGCGAGCGGCCTCGCCGCTTTCTCGCCAGTACGGGTGCTGGTATTTGGGTTGGTATTTTTCGAGCGGTTCCCATGCCCCCTCAGTGCCGCTCTTTCCGGGACTGGCGTCTTCAAGGAAGACTCCCGATCGCGAGTCCCAGCACCCCTTGGTCCCTTGCAGCAAGTAATAGCGTGAGTAAGGCCGGGTGCAGCAGATGCTGTAATCCAGGCGGATCATGCGCCCCTTGGCAGTGGAAATCAGGCTGGTGACAAAGTCGCCTTCTTTGAACTGAATCCGAGCCTGGTCGCTCGCGGTGCCGAATTGCCGCACCGTGCGAAGGTGAGCTTCGTGGCCGCCCGAAGCCATCATGGTTTGGCAGGATTCCAGGCGGTCGCCGTCGTTAATCTCCAGCCACTTGCAGTTCGAGCCCAAGCCGTGTTGAGGGTACGTGCTGCCGTAACGATCGCGCTGCAACTCGCCGCGCCACGTGATCTTGCCGGTGTCATCGAAGAACAGAAAGCGGCAATCATGGACGTAACTGCCCTCGGCATAGTATGGGTCTCCGAAAACGCCCTGCTTGATCATGCCGTAGACCATCATGTTCTCGTTGCCGTAGCAGCAGTTCTCGAGAAACATTACGTGCTTGCCGCTCTTCTGTTTCTCTCGGACCATGTCCCAACACTCTTCCTCGGTTTGCGGTCCCGCCACTTCCAGCGCCGCGTGTTTACCGGCGCGCAGCGCATCTGCAGTCATGCGGCCCAGCCAGTACACCGGCGTGGCGATCAAAACGGCTTCCAGATCGCCGCGCTGGCACAAGTTGCGGTAATCGTATTCGCCCTTAGAGTAGCCCGCAGGCGTGGTGCCGCGCAGTTCCTTGACGATTTCGACGGCCTTCGCGAGATGATCTTCCTGGATGTCGCAAATCGCAGTGATCGTCACATCCGGATGGTTGGTGAGCAGATTCCGGACGTGCCACTGGCCGCGCGGCCCCACTCCGATGACGCCGATCCGGATAGGCCTCGCAGCCTTGTCCTGGCCCGGCATGAGGGATGCCGCCAGACTCGCGGCGCCGGCTCCCGCGAGCCCTTGCTGCAAAAAGCTTCTCCGGTCGAGGTTGCTGCCTTGCTGATTCATATTTGACTCCTGGAACTTATTAACCCTCGGAAGACTTACCTACGCAACCGGGGTGTTAGCTCGCCTTTGCACTTCCCGAATCATTTCGGCCACCGGCATCGATGGAGGAAGGTCCCGCGGCTTCTTTCCAACGCCCTCAAACACCTGAGTGGCATTCCACTTCGAGTAAAGCAAAGGCGGCAGCCGCGGATCGGCTTTCTGATACAAGCGCGGAGGAATTTCCGTCCATTCGGAATATCTCG
>Ga0335077_10000609_pt1 | contig 40598 bp, 39 predicted proteins | sample Lox_Sample_31_FD_207151 | JGI IMG/M metagenome (GOLD analysis project Ga0335077, IMG submission 207151) | Soil microbial communities from Loxahatchee National Wildlife Refuge, Florida, United States - Lox_Sample_3.1 | ecosystem: Environmental > Terrestrial > Soil > Wetlands | place: USA... | reverse complement strand
AGAGTCCCTGGCAAATCATCGAGCGGCTCGCTCCCCGCTCGCCCCTCGAACTCTGCTTGCTTCCACCCCTCTTCCTGGATTACTACCTCAATGACTCAGGGGGATACGATGTGCCAGGGCAGCCCTATATTCGATGGGCTGCGGATCAGTCTTCTTCCAGCTGGTCCAGCGACGTTGCCGCAGCCGCCAGTTGTTCTCCGAAACTTGGCGCCTCAGGGCCAGTCTTCTCTTTCAACTCCAGCGTCAGCGGCACTTCCCCTGCCGGCAATCCCCTCAGTAATTTCATGGCCTCCGCCCAATCAATCGTCCCGTCGTACGGTGGCAGGTGCTCGTCTTTCTCCCCGTGATTATCGTGAATATGCGTGCTGGCCACCAGATCCTTCAGCGGCTCCAGGCTTCGCGCAATCCGTCCCGCTTCATCCCCGTCCGACAAATGCGCATGCCCAATATCGAAATTGAACCGCAGCCCCGTCAGCCGCGTTTCCTCTACAAATGACCGCAGATACGCCGGCTCGCCCATTTCGCTCGTCGTATTCTCCAGGCAAATCGTCACGCCCGCGTGCCGCGCATGCAACACCAGATGCTCCAGCGTGCTGAACGCCGCGTCCCGCTTCCTGGGATCCGCTGCCTCCCGCGAGCCCCCCATGTGCAGCACCATCCGCGGAAACGCCAAATCCTCCGCCACATCAATCACCCGCTTCAACTCATCCATCGCCTCGACCCGCCGCACGCGTTCCACTTCCGTCACCGAAAGTGGCACTCCACCCTCGCGATTCACGCTTACGTCCCGGCTGGTCGGCGCATGCAGCGAACTCACTTGCAACCGCAGATCCGTCAGCGCATGCGCAATGGCCTGCACTTCCGCCTTGGTCGCGTAATCAAAGTGGCTGCGCGTCGCGAATATCTCCACCGCCTGGAATCCGGCGTCACGCACCTGCGCTAGCAGTTCACGATTCAGTTTCTTCGAGACAAACAGGTAGGTCGATAGAATTCGATGCATAAGTTACCAGTTTAGCGTGTAGGCATCCTCCTGCGAGGGCGCCCCGAGCCGGGCCACACAGTTTTGGTTAATACCTCTAATACCCGATCGCCGACCCCTGGTCCCTCGGGTCCGCTGCTCCACACCTCTCCTTCGTCTTCGAATCGACCCCGATCGCATTCACCAGCCCGATGTGGCCCTTCCGCTTCACCGCGTATCCCCGTTCCTTCATCTGTTCTTCCATCTCTGCAGAAAACAACTTCTCCATCAGAAGTTGATCCGGCAGCCACTGGTGATGGAACCGCGGGGCATTAATCGCCGTCTGCGCGTCCATCCCCAGGGTCATCCAGTTGATCACCGTCAACAACGTCGCCGAAATAATCGTCGGTCCCCCCGGCGACCCGGTCACGAAGCTCAGCTGCCCGTCCCGTAGCACAATCGTCGGTGTCATCGAGCTCAACGGCCGCTTCCCCGGCGCAATCGTATTCCCCTCGGACTGAATCAGTCCGAACAGCGCATTGGGCACCCCGGGCTGCGTCGTGAAATCGTCCATCTCGTCGTTCAGCAGAAATCCGGCCGACGAAGTCACGTGCGACCCGTAGCTGTCATTCAGCGTCGTCGTGCTGGCCACCGCGTTCCCCGCCGCATCCACCACCGAAAAATGCGTCGTGTGCGGCCCCTCCCCCAGGCTGATGATCGTGTTCGGTGCCACACTGGCGCTCACGCCCGATGTGCACACGTGCGGATTTCCGGCCTTTACTTCGGAACTCGTACTCGCCCGCACCGGGTTGATCGTCGCCAGCAGCTCCTGCGCATAGCAAGGACTCGTCAGCCCTGCTACCGGCACATTCGAATGATCCGGATCAGCAAGATACGCTGCCCGGTCCGCAAATACCCTCCGCATCACTTCCGCCACCATGTGCACGCTCTGAGGATCGTCCCAGCCCTTCAGCGGCACGCTCTGCAGCATATTCAGCGCTTCAATCACCGCCACTCCGCCCGAACTCGGTGGCGGCGACGAAATCACTTCCCACCGCGCCCCATTTACGCTGTAGTTCGCTCGCAGCACTTCCCGAATCTTTGGCTCATACTTCGCCAAATCCTCCATCGTGATCAGCCCGCCCATCGCCGCCATATCGCTTGCCAGCATTTTCGCCGTGTCGCCCTCGTAGAACTCGTCTGGCCCGTTCTTCGCAATCCGCTTCAATGTCGCTGCCAGCTCCGGCTGCTTCAGCATGTCGCCCACTCGATAAAACTTTCCATCATTTAGGAACACGTGGCTGCTCATCGAAAAGCGCTGCAAATCCTTCCGCTCTTCCGCAAACTCGCGCACCAGCTTCTCGGTGACCGGAATCCCTTCCTCCGCATAGCGGATCGCCGGCGCCATTACATCCGCCAGCTTCATCGTTCCATCCGTTCTCAGCGCCAGTGTCAGCCCCGCGATCGTTCCCGGCACGGCCACCGACCGGTATCCCACCGTCGACGCCTCGTTGTCCAGCTTCCCGTCCGCCCCGATGTACATCTCTCGCGTCGCTTTTCCCGGCGCCATCTCGCGGTAATCGAAAAAATTCGTCTTCCCATTTGCCAACCGCACCAGCATGAACCCGCCGCCGCCAATATTCCCCGCCGCCGGTTCCGCCACCGCCAGCGCAAAGGCCGTTGCCACCGCCGCGTCCACCGCGTTCCCGCCGCGCTTCAAAATCTCCACGCCCGCCTGCGAAGCCAGCGCCTCGTCTGTCGCCACCATACCGTGCGCGCCGCGCACCGCCTCCCTCGGCCACTCCTTCGGAATGTCCGGGTGATCGCGAAATTCATGCGCAGTTTGCGCAACGGCGCAAACGGGCAGAAAACTCAAAACAAATAAAATGCAAATGCTTGGTTTTTTTGTTCGCATGGCAGAAATTCGACAGTATTGGATTCATTCCGGCCCGTCAAGCCACGCCAGAAATTTCCAAACGCCTTTGGTGTATGCTTTCCACGATTCCCATCGAGGAGATCCCGATACCTATGCGTTCCCGCCGCGTCGCGCTGTACGCAGCTCTGCTCGGATTCTTGCTGACCGCTCTGCCGCTCCTTGCCCAGCAGCCTGCCCCGCCTCCTGATCTCGACAACTACGTCGCCCGCTCCATGCAAACCTTCGAAGTCCCCGGCATGGCCGTTGCCATCGTCAAAGACGGCAAGGTCGTCTTCTCCAAAGGCTACGGTGTCCGCAAGCTCGGCGACCCCACGCCCGTCGACGAAAACACCCTCTTCGGCATCGGCTCCAACACCAAAGCCTTCACCGCTGCCGCTCTCGCCACCCTCGTCGACGCCGGAAAAATCTCCTGGGATGATCCCGTCTACGAGCGCCTCAAGGGCTTCGAGATGTATGACCCCTACGTCTCCAAGGAAATGCGTATCCGCGATCTGCTCTGCCATCGCAGCGGCCTCGGCCTCGGTGAAGGCGACCTCATGTTCTGGCCTCACACGACCTTCACCCGCGACGATGTCGTCTACCGTCTGCGCTTCCTCAAGCCCGCCACCAGCTTCCGCACCACCTACGCCTACAACAACCTCATGTTCCTCACCGCCGGCCAGGTCGTCGCCGAAGTCAGCGGCGAATCCTGGGACGACTACATCCGCGAAAGAATCTTTCTGCCCCTCGGCATGCGCAACTCCAACACCAGCAACTCGCTCTTCACTCCCGCTGGAAACTGGGCCTACCCGCACTCCAGAGTCGACGGCAAGCTCCAGCCCATCCCCTTCGAAAATCTCGACAACGCCGGTCCTGCCGGCTCCATCAACTCTTCCATCGCCGACATGTCCAAGTGGGTCCTTCTCCAACTCAACCGCGGAAAAATTCCCGGCACAGAAAATCGCATCTTCACTGAGAAGTCGTCCAGGGACATGTGGGCTCAGCAGATGATCGTTCCCGTCAGGCAAGCTCCTGATGAACTCCAAATCCTCCAGGCCCGCTTTGCAGGCTACGGCATGGGCTGGGGTCTGCGCGATTACAAAGGCCGCAAACTCGTTGGCCACACCGGGGGCGTCGCCGGTTTCGTCACTCGTGTCATGCTCGTCCCTGAAGAAAATCTCGGCGTCGTCATCCTCACCAACGCCGAAGAAACCAGCGCCTTTGATGCTGTGCTCGACCACATCCTGGATTCTTATTTCGGCGGGGCCCACTATCGATTACATCGCCGCTTTCAAAGCCGTCGACGACAAGGACAAAAAAAGGCCGACGAGACCATGGCCAAGGCCTCACAAGCCCGCGCCGCCGATTCCAAGCCTTCTCTCCCTCTCGAAAAATACGCCGGTAACTATTCTGATCCCTGGTATGGCAAGGTGAATATCAAGCAGGAAGACAGTGGCTTGGTCCTCAATTTCGAGCACACCTCCAAAGGCATCGCCGATCTCCAGCACTGGCAATACGACACCTTCAAGGCACACTGGCGCGACCATACCGTCGAAGATGCCTTCGTCACTTTCGCTCTGAATCCCGACGGCTCCATCAACCACTTCAAGATGGTCGCGGTCTCCCCGCTTGCCGACTTCAGCTTCGATTATCAGGATTTGTACTTCACCCCGGTAAAGCCGCAGGCCACCGACAAAAAGTAGCATCGTGGCACGTGAATCTCCCGGATGAGATGCCGTCACACTCATACCCTGAGTGCTTGTGGAATGCAAAATTTGTCATCCTGAGGAGCGTTTCTTGTTTACCCTGAACGCAGTGAAGGGCGACGAAGGTTCATCCTGAGCGAATCGCTGCGAAGGGACCTCAACCGCTGCGTCTAGCTGCGAATCGCGCTACGTCATGTCGGGCATGCAGCAGGTTCCGTGCGTCCAACTCTGGTTGCCTTGTGCTGCCGTGGACCAAGGGAGGGCACGACTTCAGTCGTGCCGTTCAGGAATCCAAAAACACGTCATTCCGAACGGAGTGAGGAATCTCTTGTTCGCCAATTCAAGAAAATCGCTGCGCGGAATTTCCACTACTCGTCCAAAAACTCCACCGTCGCCGGCCCCGGCAACAATCCCGCCGCTGTTCCCCGCTCGATCAACTCGCGCACGGCCTTCTTGCCCTTCTCACCGTACCCGAGGGTCCACTTGTTCACGTACATCCCGACAAATTTGTCGGCCAATTCCGTATCCATCTCTCGCGCAAACTGCATCGCGTAATTCAACGCCTCTTCGCGATGCTCCAATCCGTAAGACACGCTGTCTCGAATCGTCCGCGAAATCAGCCTTCCCAAATCCGGTCCCAGCGCGCGCCTCACGGCATTTCCGCCCAGTGGCAACGGCATTCCGGTCTGTTCTTGCCACCACACGCCCAGGTCCACCACGCGATGCAAACCCAGTTGCGGAAAGAACAGCTGCCCCTCGTGAATCAGCAGTCCCGCATCCACCAACTCGTTCTTCACCGCTTCAATAATCTTGTCGAACGGCATTACCACCGCTTCGAAATCCGGTTCGTACAGCTTCAGCGACAGGTACGCCGACGTCTTCAGGCCCGGCACGCCGATCCGCTTGCCCTTCAATTCCGCCGGCTTCATGGAGTGCGTGGCCACGACGATCGGCCCGTAGCCTTCGCCGAAACTGGCCCCGCAATCCAGCAGCACGTACTTGTCCCGCAGCGACGGGTACGCCGCGAAACTCACCGCCGTCACGTCATACGTCTCCGCCAGCGCCGCTTCGTTCAGCGCTTGAATATCAGACAAAGTATGCGTGTATTTGTATCCGGGCGTGGCCAGCTTGTGCGTCGCCAGCGCGTAAAACATGAACGCGTCGTCGGAGTCCGGCGAGTGCGCCAGCTTGATCTCGCGGGCCTCTTTCTCGGGTTGCGAAGCCACTTGTCTTCCAGGCATGTCGGTCACAAATCCTTGGCCCAGGCTATTTGGGCAGAGACGACTTTCCCTTCGTGCAACTCGCGGAACACACCGCAGGAAGAGGTCGAGCGACGTTGGGACGTGCGTGGCGCTTAGCCGGGCTGAGTATGGCAGGCAAAAGACTAACATACCGCCCCGCCTCGAACAAACAGCCTTACGGGAACCTCACGCCGCCGAAATCAGGTGCGCGATCGCGTCCTCGAAGTTCACTTTGCCGTCCAGATAGGGCTGCCAGTACAGCACCAGCAGCAGGTGATACTCTTCCCACCCGCGCTGTGTCAGGATGTCCCGCAACTCATACGGCACGATGTTCGGCTTCGCCGGCGCAGGCGCTGCCGCTGGCTTCGGCACATTCCCTCCGCCCCCGCCTTTTTCTGTTTCCGGCTGGCCCTTCATGATCGGCCGCAGCACTTCGCCCGTGGTATAGAAAATCAGCGCGTGCCACAAATTCCGCGGAATCGGTTTGTCCCTCTGCTTGCATTCCCGGCTGATCGCCGCCTGCACCGGCAGCGCGATGCTGTGCGATGCCTCGTGGAACAGCACCTCAAACGCTTCCGGCCCCTGATTCCGCGCATCCGTGCTGGCAATCGTTACCCGCAGCGGATCCAGCGTCGTGTACGCGCCCGCCGCATTCGCATAAGCGCACACATCCACGCGGATCCGTTCCTTCGGCCATCTTGTCTGATAAATGTCCGCCAGCCGCTCCGATAGCCCCACTCCCTGTTCCCTTACCAGCGGCGAAACCCGAGCTACCCATCGCCGGTTCCCGCGATCCTGATCCGCCCACCAGTGTGCCCGGTAAATCGGCGCCACACTCTCCAGCACTGGCCCGATTTGTCCCGGTAATCCCGCATCGCACCGGCGCTGCTTTTTCCCGGTTAACTCTGTGCAATCCTCAAAATCTCCAAGCTGGTTCTTCAGCAGGATCAGGTCGATGTTCACCAGCAGGTCTTTGCCGGCGTAGTTGGCGATGTAATACGCGATCGCGTCGTCCCACAATTTCTGTTGCCCCGGTGTCAACGCCGATGCTGCCGCGCCGGATTGCTTCAGCACCGGCCCCGGCCCATCCGTTTTCGGCGAAGCAGCCTCGTTGGCTTCCTGCGCTTCCTGGGCGGCCATCCTTGCGCGTGCCTCGTGATACAGAAAATGATGCAGATTCACCCAGAAGCTGCTGTGAAATTCGAACACCGGTAGGGAACTGTCCATGGTGTCCGATTCCTGGGCGAGCGCCGCCGGTGTGCCAATCATCAACAACGCGCTGAGGCAAACAAGCGCCATCGCACCTGGAAACGCTGGTCGCATGGATTCTTGAAGATGTTAGCGTACTTCATTCTCGCGGCAAATTCGCAACGCTTTGTCCGGTGTGCCACCAGTTCATGCCGGTCAGAACTCCTGGTCGCGATTCGCCAGCCACTGCTCCAGACGTGCCTTTTCTTCCTCCGCCACCTTCGTGAAGGTCACACCCATTCCCAGCGCGCAGCTCACATACACCACGCGCCCTAACGCCTCGAAGATTTCATCGTTGTGATGGAAGCGTACCCGGACTTCAGAACCCTTTGGAATCGGGTTCAGCGTATCGATGTAGCACCCGGTCAAACTGATGTCAGACGTTCGTGCGCTGAGTCGCGCCCCTCGCGGCAGCTCCACCACGTCCGCTGACAGTACCATCGGGTAGCGCGGCGCGCTCCGCCGCTCTACCGTGGCATCCGGCATGCTCCCTCTCCGACAGCTGGCCCTGGGCCAGCTTGCCTGTTGGGAGGGTGCGCACCCGCGCAGCCCATGCCGCGCGAAACGGGATGATCCCAGCCAAATTCTTACGCGGCGATCTGTGCCCCGCAATAGACCATCCGTAGAATGTTCTAATCAGTTAAGTGCCGCGTCGACTATTCCAATTTGGGATCTGTCTCCGTCCCCACTGCTCCTTTATGGTCCCCGCTATGCAGCGTCCCCGACGCATCCAGGAAGAATGACGTCGCTCCTGTTCGTCCGTACGCTACCGGTATTGCTGCCAGTTCATATTTGGCAGGTGCTCCCGAATTGTTTGCTCCCACGATCACATACCGGAACGCATACCCGTCTTTTCTTCCCGCGGCCAGCTCCAAGCCCACCAGCCCGGCCTCGTCGATCGACGCCGTTCCTTTCGTCGGCGGGCCGAGAACGTTGAGCGAATCGGGAAGCCGCGTGTACGTCACCCGATACTTTTCAATCGCCCCTTTCAGCTCGTGCATCGACGCCAGCGCCGACTTCTCGTTCGAATCGATCTCCGCGCGGTCCCATTCTTCGCCAAGCGACGGCAGATCCAGCAGCAACAATCCCAAGGAAAGCAGCTTCCATTGACCGTTTTCTACAACCAACCCCATCTGAATGCGTCGCGCGCTCGCTCCCGCGGCGTCCGAGCTCTCTTTTACGACCAGCGGCAGAAACGCCAGATTCTCCTGAACGTCGGCCTTCCCGATCAGCATCTGCGTGGTTACCTGCTCCGTTGCGCATGTCACCGTCACTTCGCCCTTTGCGTTTAGCTCCGCATTGGGTTTTCCCGCATCCTCCAGCAGCACAAACCGTTTCAGTAGCGTCACCTGCGCCGCCGGTGTAAGCCGCGCGAACGCGGCCGCATTTCGCGCCGTCAGATGTGCGCTGAATTGTTTGGCATCGTGGGAACACGCCGCCATCAGAATGTCTCGCAGCGTCGTTACTGCCGCCGACGGTGGCTCCCCCGCCACAGACCTTGCCGGCGGGAAAAATGCCATGCACAGCAACACCAATACCCACCGCTTGCCACACTTGCTCATCTTCAGATCGCTCAACTTTCAATCCTTTGCGGTTTCCAGTATCCGGGCGAGATTTTGCGTGAACACCGACCGCGGCATCACTTCCGTGGAACCTGCCGCGCGTGCTTTCGCCGCCAGTTCTGTCTGCACGTGCGATAAAAACGCCACCACCGGCAGCTCTTTTTGAGTTGCCCGGACCTGCCCAATGGTTGCCAACGGGTCGCTCTTCGCGTTCAGGTCTACAATCACCAGTTTCGTTGGCGGTTCCAGCATTCCTGCCAACACCTCTCCGTTCTTCGCCACCTTGAATTCCACGCCAACATGCTTCGCCGTCTCCAGCAATTTCATCTGGAAAAACAGATCATCCATCAATGCCACAACGCGTCCCATCGCTTGTCCCCCCGTATGATTCAGCGTCTCGGCCCTGAGGCGTTTCTTGCCGTTGTAGGGACCGCCTTCTGAGGCGGCCCGCCCACGCCAATAGAACCGCTGAACCAATGTTCGTCCGCAAAAAAATGATCGTCTCCCCCCCCACCCACTCGTTCTTGGCGTTCCTCTTCCGCTGCACTACAATTCCCCTGCTCTTCCGAGGCCCCGATGCATCCCGCTGCCGCCACGTCGCTCCAGGCTCCCGTCTCCATGCTCGAGAAGACTCCCGCAATCCTTGAGATCTTACTCCGGGATCTGCCGCAAGGCCTGCTCGAGTGGAAGCCCGCTCCCGACCGCTGGTCCATTCTCGAAGTCCTCGCTCACATGACCGTCATTGAAGGTCTCTACAAGCATCGCGCCAAACTCATGATGCTCGAGCACGCTCCCAACCTCCCGAAGTTCGCGCCGCATTCCGAGGGAGTTGCTCACCAGAAATCCGGTGCCCGCCACCTCGAACAGTTCGTCGCGCTCCGCCGCGCTTTCGTCGCCTACCTCCACTCCATTCCTACCAACGCCGGCTCTCGCACGGGCCTGCACCACGAAATGGGGTCCATCACTCTATCCCAGATGCTTCACGAACTCGCCAATCATGATCTTGGCCACCTTCGCCAGATCGCCGAACTCTATCGCGCCTATTCCTTCTATCCCCACGCCGGCCCGTTCCAGCGCTATTCCCTTCCCAAGCCATGACTGGCGCCATTCGCCCCCTCAACATCACGCTCTACACGCGCCCCGGCTGTCACCTCTGTCAGGAGGCCAAAGAACTGGTTCTCCCCCTGCTCCGCGAATTCGCCGCCACACTCCGCGAAGTGAACATCGACGAAGACCCGCAGCTCGCCACCCGCTACGGCCTCGACATCCCCGTAATTTTCATTGGAACCCACAAGGCGGCGAAGCATCGCGTCGGTATAAACCAATTCCGCCGTCAACTCGAAGAAGCTTCCGCGGGCCTCACGTAGCAATCGAAAGAAAACACTGTCGCTCCCGGCGTGGCGAGGAATCTCTCTGGGATCGTAACCGCTTCTAATGGCCTTCCGACGGCTCGTGCGCACCCACCGTTTTATCCGGCACGTCGCCCTCGCGCCCCTTCACGCGGTCATACACGCTCAACAAACTCACCGACCCCAGCGCTTCGTTGTAGAACGTCGGCACTCCCAGGGCCGTCCTCAGTTCCTCATTGAAATTCCGCAGATTTACCAGTTGCTCCGCAAGCGCCGGGTACTTCGCGCCATCATCGCTCAGCAGGAACTTCTGGTAGCCTGCATCCCACAGCCGCGCGAACTGCCCCTTCACCATGATCGTCGGCAGAATCGTCATCTGAAACAGCCCGCTCGGGTCCTGACGGAACTCCGACCCGCATCCGTACTTCTCCACGCGCACCACGCCCCGCGTGCTGCCCACAGAAAATCCCAGCGACGCCAGCTTGTCCATCTGTTTCTTTTCGAATCGCTCGTCGACATTCCACATAGTCTCTTCAGCCTAATCAATCTCACTCCGCCTGTAAAGCCACCGAACCTGTACCTCAGGGCTTCAGCCCTGAGACCTTTCTGTTCCGTAGCATAGGTTCTACCCTGTGCGGAATGATCCCCTCCAGCCCTGCACCCCGGTTCTTCCATCTCGCGCCATGCCCAAGTAAACTATGAGTGGGAAAACACTCATGGCCACCAAACCTCAACCGTTGACCGGCGCCGCGCCGGCAGCGAGCCTCACCAACGAAGAAATCCTCCGCTACAGCCGCCACCTCATCATGCCCGAAGTCGGCATGGACGGTCAGCTCAAGCTGAAAGGCGCCAAAGTCCTTCTCATCGGCACAGGCGGGCTCGGCGCGCCCCTCGGCCTTTATCTCACTGCCGCGGGCGTAGGACACATCGGTCTGGTTGATTTCGATGTCGTCGACTTCACCAATCTCCAGCGCCAGGTCACCTTCGGCACCAGCGATGTCGGCAAGCCCAAAACCGAAGCCGCGAAATCGCGCCTCACCAATCTCAATCCCGACGTCCAGATCACCACCTACGAGACCAAACTCACCAGCGCCAACGCTCTCGAACTCTTCAAGGATTACGACGTAGTCGTCGACGGCACCGACAACTTCCCCACCCGCTACCTCGTCAACGACGCCTGCATCCTCCTCGGCAAGCCCAACGTCTACGGCTCCATCTTCCGCTTCGAGGGCCAGGTCACTGTCTTCGGCATGCCCGACGGCCCCTGCTATCGTTGCCTCTATCCCGAACCCCCTCCCCCCGGCCTCGTTCCCTCTTGCGCCGAAGGCGGCGTTCTCGGTGTGCTCCCCGGCATCATCGGCTCGCTTCAGGCGCTTGAAACCATCAAGCTCATTATCGGCAAGGGCGATTCGCTCGAGGGTCGCCTCGTTCTCTTTGACGCTCTCGCCATGAAGTTCCGCGAACTCAAGCTCCGCAAGAATCCGCACTGCCCCATGTGCGGAACGCATCGCAAAATCCATGAACTCATCGACTACAACGAGTTCTGCGGCATCCGCGGCGAAGAAGAGCCCGAGAGCGATCTCCACGTTCCGGAAATCACTCCTCGCGAGCTGAAAGAAAAACTCGATCGCGGCGAAGACATCTTCATCCTCGATGTCCGCGACCCGCACGAATATCAGATCTGCAATCTCCGCGGCCACCTGATTCCGCTCGGCGAACTTCCGCGACGCGTCCACGAACTCGATTCCGCGCGCGAAATCGTCGCTCATTGCAAGAGTGGCAAACGTTCCGCTCAGGCCGTCGACTTCCTCCGCCAGGCTGGCTTCCGCAAAGTCTCCAATCTCCGCGGCGGCATCCTGTCCTGGTCCACCGAAATCGACCCGAACGTTCCCAGGTATTAGCCTTTTGTAGGGACCGCCTTCCGCTTGCCCTGAGTCTCGAAGGGAGGCGGTCCGCCCCTCCGCCAAACCTATCCACAGATAACGCGTCATCCCGAGCGCAGCGAGAGATCTCTCTTCGATTTTCACCCCCCGCCACCGCCCACCGTTTACATTCGTCCCGTCTGCCGTTATCGTGTAATCGCGACTCAGCGCAACTTTCTGACGGAGGCATTCGTGGCCAGCACTAAAGTGACGATCTTCAACAACGGTTCTATTCGCATCGAAGGTGATTTTGAAATCGTCGATCAGGCAGGAGCCACCTTTGGTCTCGGCGGACGCACCGCCGTCACTCTCTGCCGCTGCGGTCAAACCGCCAACCCTCCGTTTTGCGACGGCACCCACAAGCGCGTGAATTTCATCAGCCCGGTCGCCGCGCGCGACCTGCCACCCATCGTCAAGGCCTGAAACCCGCCTCATCGCACCTTGAGACTGTCTCACCTTGAGATTTTGCCCGCTTTTGCAACTTTTTTGTCTAAACCCTTGCTAACTCTCTGGCTACATTGGCCCTATTGTTTCAAATTAGGACTCGCCCCCTCCCTTTCCAGTCTCGAAGTGTCTCAATCGCGACATTCCCTCGCCACGCTATCCAACAAGCCATTCGTTTTCAATCGTTTGCAGAGACGTCCATCCCGTCATAGAAGGGCATCGTACGTGCATTTCCCCTTGTGTTGTCCCGTTTTCGTCGGGCATTGGGGGATTTCGTGGGGGATTGGGCAAAGATCACTGGGTTTCTCCGCAAAGACCGCGGAAACCTGCCTGCATCCGCTTACGCGGCTTCCCTCCTGCTTTTCCTTGGCTTTGTGCTCTACACCCGCGCAGCGCACGTCGGCGCCAGCCCCACCACGTACCTGTACCTCGAGGTCGGCGGCTCACTCCTCAGCTTCTGTTATGCCGCCAACGCCTTAGTTCGCTTCCGCGGCACGCATGACCGCATCGCGTTGATCCTGGCTTTTGGGTTCGTTCTCTCCGGCACGATTGAGACCATCGGCTACTTCGGTCTCACCTCGCTGCTTCGCGCCGGGCAACTTACTCTCTCTCACGTTCCCGTAGGCTGGATGGTCGGCCGCACGCTTCTCGCCGTTCTTCTTCTCGCCGCCCTGGGGGTCGAGCGTTTTCTTCCGACCTCGCGCCAACCCAGCCGCGAAACTGCCGGCGCCCTTTTCGTTGTGGCCGCCGCGGCCTATATCACCAGCGCCGCATTCCTCGCCGCTCCGGCCACGCCCGTCGCCAAATTTGGCGCTTTCTTCTCTCGCCCCTGGGAAGCTCTTCCCGGCGGACTCTTTGCTCTCGCCGCCTACTTCTTCTACCGCCGCTATCAGGATCATCAGAAGACCGACGGTGAAACCTCCCTCTACGATTACTCGCTCTTCCTGGTTGCCTTCCTGAATGCCGCTTGCCACCTCTCTGCCATGTTCTCGCAGCGGCTCTTCGACGGCCCGTTTTTCCTCGCTGAACTCACCAAGGTTTCTGGCTACGCCGTCATGCTCTCCGGCGCCCTCATCGATCAGGCGCGCCTCTTCGACCAGGTGCGTTCTCTCGCCATCAGCGATCCACTTACCGGTCTTGCGAACTACCGCCGCCTCATCGCGGTGATCGAATCCGAACTCGAACGTTCTCGCCGCACCCGCCGTCCTTTCAGCGTTGTACTCCTCGATATGGACGGCCTCAAGTCCATCAACGACCGCTTCGGCCATCTCGTCGGCAGCCGCGCCCTCGTCCGCCTCGGCAAAATTTTGCGCAATCACTCCCGCGCCATCGACACACCCGCCCGCTACGGCGGCGACGAGTTCGCGATTGTGCTCCCTGAAGCGCCCAAGGATATCGCTACTCGCGTTTCCGCCCGTATCCGCGAGCGCCTCGCGAACGAGACGGAGGAACCAGCCCTCTCCGTCAGCGCCGGCATCGCCGCTTATCCCGAAGACGGCGACTCCGCCGAAAAGCTTCTGAACGCCGCCGACCGCGCCCTCTATCGAATGAAGCATCGCGGCAGCGCCGTTAATTCCATCGCGCGCATTGCCGCGTGCCTGTGAGGATATGACCACATGCCTCCCAGCAACAGATTTAGTTTCCACCGCAGCGAGAACCGCATCCCTATGGAAATCCCGGTCATGCTCGAAGGTCATCGTCACCTTCCCGGTGTGGAAACCACGTTTACGGAAAACGTCAGTGCCAAGGGGGCTCGTGTTATCAGCGTCCGGCACTGGGATAAAGGCGCGCAGCTTACCCTTGCTTCGCGCTCCGGAGAGTTTCGTGCCTCGGCTCGAGTGGCCTACTGCCAGCCCATCCATGGCGACGGCTATGCGATTGGCTTGGAGTTCCTCGATCCGCAGGGACGATGGGTAGTTGAATCTGCGAATTAGCTTGACGGTTTCGGCAAGCGGTTAGGAGGGAACGGCTGGAAACACTTGAGGGAAGTAAAGTTATTAGCGCAAGCGAAGCGCCGGACGGACTGAGAAGGATCCGCACGGCGCTTTCGCCATTCTAGGCCCGTAGCATAGGCCTTAGCCTGTGCCGATTCCTCTTTCCTTGTAGGGACCGCCTTCTGAGGCGGTCCGCCCACGCAAATTCAACCATCGAACCAACATGGGTCGCCCAATAAAACAACTCGTCATCCAGAGTGCAGCGAAGGTTCTCTCTTCGATTCGAACCGGCCACCGCCGCCGCTACAAATCCCCCACGCTCCCCAGCTTCACATCCGCGTTCTTCCACGCCTCCACAAATTGCCCTTCCACCCATGCGGCGTCACTCTTCTTCCCCTGTGCCTCTAACGTCTGGTGCAATCCATACAGCGACCGCGGATTCCTCGGATTCTGCACCAGGTCCACCCGGAACACCTCTTCCGCGTCCGCGGCCTTTCCATCGATGAGCAATGCCGCGCCCAACGACTCCCGCACCGGGTAATACCAGTCGGCCGGTTCGTCGTAGTTCAGCTTGTCCTGCAGTTCCACCGCTTGCTTAAAGTGCAGCACTGCTTCGTCTTTCTGCCCCTTCGCTGCGGCAATCCGCGCTTCCGCCACGTGCGTCGCCACTCCAAACACGTCGTGCGCCTTGTTCATTTCCCCAAACATCGCGTCCGCCAGCATCCCTCCCACTTCCGCCACAAGAAGTGTTTTTTCCTTGTCCGCCTCGGCGATCTTTCCTGTCTGGGCGTATGCCAGCGTGCGCGCATATCTCCACAACGCATGCGTCCCCGGCAACTCCTTGATCGGCTCCGGGTGCGCCAGGATCTCTTGCCATTTTCCGAATCGCGCATCTACCCAGATCGGCGTCGCCATGAATCCGTCGAGCATCGGCATCATCTTTGCGTGCGGCGCCAGTCGCGCCGCCATGGCATTCGCCGCGCTCTTCGCCTGTTTGTAATTTCCCGTCATGCTCGCTGCCATCGCCAGAAAATGTTCGTTGTGGCTGTGATACATCAGGTCGTACAGGCTCCCTGCCTGCCCATATTTCTGCGCGTACGCTTTGTCGGCTGCCGCCGCCTCGACATTGCTCTTTGCCGCCGCCTCGTAGAATCCCGTCCGTTCGTAAATGTGCGCCGGCATATGCACCAGATGCCCTGCCTTGGGCACCATCGTGTCCAGTCGATGCGCGCTCGGCAACGCCCGCGCCGGCGTCGGCGACGCTTCCACGGCATGAATGTAGTAGTGGTTTGCTCCGACATGCATCGGGTCTCGCAAGAGCACCCATTCCAGCACCTGTACGATCTCCTCGGTGTTTTCCCCGGGTTTTCCGTTGTTGCTCCACAACTTCCAGGGATTCAAGTCCATCAGGCTTTCCGCATAAATCGTTGCCGCATCCAGATCGTCGGGATATTTCGCCGAAAGCTCCTTCATCGCTGCCGCATAATCCCTCGCCAGCTTTTTGTAATCTGGATTGGCGTCTCCCGAATATCGCGTTGCTATAGCCGCGACGTAATCCCGTTCCACCTGTGGAGCGTTCCCCGCAAGCTTTTTCGCCTTCTGCACCGTGTCGAACGCAAGTTTCTCCCGCTCTGCGTCCACATCTACGTTGTAATTCGGCCCGACGGCGATCGCGATTCCCCACAACGGCATCGGCGATGCCGGATCTAATTCCGCGGCGCGTTCAAACGATCGCGCGGCTTCTTCATGATTGAATCCGTAGATCAGCGTCAGTCCCTGGTCGAAATATTCCTGAGCCTCTCTGCTCTTCGTTGCGATCGGATGATGCACCCGTCCCACCGCGGTCATCGATAGATCCGCCGCCTTCGCCGCTGGCGCAGTCTGTTGGGCTGATGCCGAACCGACGCAAAAGGGAAGTAACCACAGCAAATGCCGAAGCGCGCGCATGTTGTTCTCCTCAGAAACATTCTTCAAACCACCTAAAGGCTAGCCGACTGGTTGGGCTAAACGTATACCACGACCGAAGGACATCTCGTACAGCAATGGGTGCCCACGGGCCGCCTTTGCACGTGGGGCTCTTTGTAGGGGCGCCTCATGTCCGCAATCTCTGCCCGAACAATTTCACCGTCGCACACTTGGCCCCAAGTGCTTGAGCAATACAAAAAAGCGCCGTCATCCTGAGCAAAGCTTCTTGTTTATACTGAACGCAGTGAAGGGCGACGAAGGATCTCGACCTTTAAATCTGGGCAAGATCGTTTCGCGAAGCCTTCATTCGAGGTCGCCCCGGCCCTTGGGAGGGCACGACTTTAGTGTTGCCAAGGAGGCCACAAAAACAGAGGGCTTTAGCCCTTGAGGGTACATCTCACCCTCTGCCAATCAATTCCTCGTATACCGCCAGCGTGTTTTCCACCATTTTTTCCGCGGAGAACTTCTCTTCGATCCGCGCCCGTCCCGCTTCGCCCAGTTTCTTCGCCAAGCCCCGGTCTCGCAGAATCCGCTTCACTGCCTCCGCAATCGCCCCGGCATTCTTCGCTTCCACCTGCATCCCGCTTGCTCCGTCCTCCACAATCTCGCCCAGCGCGCATCCGAAGAACGTGATCGAGGGCACCCCATACGACATCGCCGAAAGCAGGGAAGTGCCCAGTCCCTCAAACAGCGACGGAAATACGAAAATGTCGATCGCTTCGTACACCGCCGCGATGCCTCTCACGAACCCTGCAAAAATCAGGCGATCCTCGCACTTCAGTTGCTTTGCTAGCGCCGCCAGCTCTTCCCGGTATTTCCCTTCACCCGCAATCAGCAGTTTGCAGTTCGGAAACTCCGTTCCCAATTCCGCCAGCGCCCGGATCACCCACTCGTGCCCTTTATCAGGCTCAAGCGCTCCAACGCATCCGAGCGCAATATCTTTCTCGTTCAGAGACCATTTCTTGCGCGCCGCCGCCCTGATTGCATCCGTCGGTAGGTTCGGAATCTCCACGCCTTCATACACCACCCGCAACTTTTCTTTCGGTGCTCCCGAAGCCTCCGCTTGTTCCGCGACCCACTGTGAATTCGCCAGGATGGCGTCAGCTCTTCGGTAACGTGCCCGCGCCAGCCATCCTCGCTTCAGCGGAAATCCCACTCGCCGCGAGACCACCAGTGGCGGGTTTCGATTCGGCAGCGCCAGCCACGCTGCCGTCAGCCCGTGCGCCTCGTTCACATGCACCAGTTCGATTCTTCCGTCTGCCAGCAGTGCCCGGATCTTCGCTGCCGCGGACAATCGGAACGCTCCTCGCGATACGGAATGCACGTAAATCCCTTCTTTCTTCGCCCGGTGGCTTAGCGAGGATCCGTGCGGGGTCACCAGTTCCGCCGCGTGTCCCCGTTCATACAGTCCTTTCAGCAGCAGAAATGCCTGATTCTGCCCCCCGCGCCATTCCGTCTCCAGGTCTACAATCAGGGGAATCACGCTTCACCACCGCGCCGCAATCTCCGTTCTTTTTCCACCAGCTCTCCCAGCTTGCGGTACTTTAGCCGCACGCCCCGCGCCGCCATCTGCGCGATCAGCGCCCCTCGATAACCATCCAGAAACCCCAATCCCAGAAAAAAATGGCGGAACCAGCTCCATGGCGTTGCTACCCACATCGCCCCACGCCAGCTTCTCTCTCCGCGCTCGAACATCTCCTTCGCAATTGCCGTTGTGTACTTCTCCAGCTTTGCTTCGTGTTCTGGAAATGTCCGGATCGTGTAGTGCAACAGATCCCCGCGTAGCCGGCCGATCCGCCCTCGGTAATCCAGTGCCGAGTGAATCACCCCGTCGAATTTCGTCTTGTCGCGCCGGTACAACCGCCGCTGGTAGTCCGGATACCACCGCGAATGACGGATCCACGCGCCCAGATACCACGTCAGTCGCGCCATCTCATATACAGCGTATTCGGCCGCACTCGTCTCCCATTCCAGTAACGATTTCTTGAGCTCTTCGCTCAGCTCTTCATCCGCATCCAGCAGCAGGATCCAGTCATTCGACGCCAGTGACGCCGCGTAATTCTTCTGGTCCGCGTGATTCGTAAACGCTCGAAAGAAAACCTTCGCGCCGTGCTCTCGCGCTACTTCTGCCGTCCTGTCCTGGCTTCCTCCATCCACCAACACCACTTCGTCCGCTATCCCGGCGGCAGACTTCAACACCCGCGGCACATTCTCCTCTTCATTCTGCGCAATCAGGCATACACTCAGCCGGTTCATCTCTGCCACTCGCCCCTCATCCGCGCCAGTATCTCACAGCTTCGCTCGGCGCTTTTTCCGCCGGCATTCCGTGCGGATTCCCGTCACGGGGCCACATCCCATTCGAAAGATTGTGGATAAACAGGGAAGCGGTTAGGCCATCCTCAAGTATTACTTGAGCTTTTCCGTGGGGAAGTCCAATGAAATCAAATTGAGGCGATTCGAGCTCATTCGAAAGGGCGAGGAAAAACCGGGAAGGAGTTGGGCATAGTTAAAGTATTACTTTAAATGTCGGCGCGCCGACATTTTGCATGTCAGTAATCTAACTGTTTCGCTATTTTTTCCGGAAACTCAGCCGAAGCGTGCTGCTTCCCACTCGGAATTCTGACCCGTCCTGCAATATCGCCGCCCGCACCCGCTCCTCGTCCAGGAACGTCCCGTTGGTCGAGTCCAGATCCTTCAGATTCACCTGCCGCTCGCGAAACTCCAGCATGCAATGATGCCGGGAAATCTCCGGATCGTTCAGCGCGAATTCGGCGCCTTTTCGGCCAATAATCACGCGCGCTTTGCTGAGCACCTCGCTTCGCCCCAGCTCTGGCCCCGCGGTCACCGCCAGAATCACATCTGCATCCGTCGGCAGGCTCAGCCCCTCATCCGCCGGAGGCAGACTCGTTTGTGCCGCGGCCGCGTCGGCACGGGCAAACGACGGCATCGGCGAAATCACTACCGTCTCATCTACCCGCCGCTTCACTTCCACAATCGTCGTCTTGCCGCACTTCGTGCAGCGGAATTGCACTTTCGAGTGCTTTGCCAGGACTTCGTCGTTCAGCAGATGCTGCTGCCCGCAATGAATACAGCCCGTCTGCATTCCCTCAAAGTACCACGTTGCAGCCCCTCGCGAGCTGTACCTATGGCCCGGCCGTGCGACAACGGTTACTTTCGCCTCCTTGGCCCCTGCTTCACCTGTGCTAACATGGACTTTCCACACCAATTGCAGGAGCCAGCGAGTGTCTGAACATATTTCGCGCAAGGAACTCAAGCAGGATAAGGTCCGCGAGACCTTCGAACACGGTGCCGAAGCCGTCCTCTCTCACACCACCATCATGTCCATCGCCTTGCTGGCGATTATCGTCATTGCCGCCGGCTACTTCGGTTGGCGCTTCTACTCGCAGCGTCAGGAGAATCAGGCGCAGGTCGCTCTCGACGATGCCATGAAGATCTTCACCGCTCCCATTGCCGAAGCGGGCCAGCCCACGCTTCCCGGCGAGCTGACCTATGCCGATCCCGCCAAGCGCGCCGAGGATGCTCAAGGAAAATTCGCGGCCGTCGCTTCCCACTGGCCCACCACCAAGGCCGGTAAACTTGCCCGCTACTATTCCGCGCTTTGCTTGATGGACCAGGACAAGTTGAATCAGGCCTCCGAAGAATTGAAGAAACTCGATGCCGGCGGCGACAAGGAACTCGGCGCGCTGGCAAAATTCCAGACCGCCATGATCGCCGAACGCAACGGAAAGAAAGAGGAAGCCCTCAGCGAGTTGAAAGCGCTCTCCACTTCCGGTTCTGTTCTCGTGCCCAAGCCTATGGCTCTGCTCGAAATGGCCAACATTCTCAGCCAGACCGATCCCAAGCAGGCAACTTCCGTGTACGAGCAGTTGAAGAAGGATTATCCGAACACCCCGGTGGCTGACCAGGCCGACCGCGGGCTCGAGTTGCTTGCCTCGAAGACCTGACGCCCTCGCTTTCTCGACATTTTTCCCGGAGGCCTCTGCTATCGAAACGCACCGCGCTCTCGCACTTTGGGCCATGCGGGCCGAAGATGGTCGCGGCAGGCGATTCCCGGAGCCACCGCATCCTTACCGCAGTGAATATGCGCGCGACCGCGACCGCATCGTCCATTCCCGTTCGTTCCGGCGCCTCGAAGCAAAAACCCAGGTGTTCACCGCGCGCTTCTCCGACCACTTTCGCAATCGCCTGACGCACACATTGGAAGTTTCGCAAATCGCCCGCACCGTTGCCGGCGCCCTTTCCCTGAACACCGAGCTTGCCGAGGCCCTCGCGCTCGTCCACGACATCGGCCATCCCCCATTCGGCCATGCCGGCGAACGCAAACTCGACCAGCTCATGAAAGAGCACGGTGGGGGATTCAATCACAACCTCCACGCGTTGCGCATCGTCGAGCACTTTGAGCATCGTTATCTGGCCTTCGATGGCTTGAACCTCACCTTCGAGGTCCGCGAAGGCATCATCAAACATTCCCGCGACTACAGCGAAGCCGAGACCCCGCAACTGGCCGAATACCAGCTCGATCTGCGGCCCACCCTGGAAGCGCAGCTCATCGACTGGGTCGACGAAATCGCTTACAACACCGCCGATCTCGACGATGCTCTCGAAGCCAATTTGCTCGACCTGGATTTTCTCTGCGGCGAAGATCCTTTTTTTGGCGAGTTCTATCAGAAAGTAGACGCCGAGCACCCCGGCGCCCGCGCGAAACTGAAATTCAACGAAGCGCTTCGCCACATCGTCGATTTTCTCGCGTCGGACCTGATCTCCAATACGCAGCGTTGCGTTGAGCAGTCGCTGGTGCGTTCCGCGGAAGAAATTCGCCGGCTGCCCAAACGCCTCGCGGGATTCAGTGATTTCGCACGCGCGCAAAATGCGCTGCTTAAGAAATTCCTGTTTACGCACGTTTACAACCACCCGTTGATTACGGAAGATCGCGACCGTTCCGTGCGCTGCCTCGAAGAATTGTTCCGCCACTATCTCCGCCAGCGCCATTCCATGCCGGATAGCTATGAAGAGATGGCCTTCCAAACGCCGCGGTATGTGGTAGTTTGCGATTACATCGCCGGGATGACCGACCAGTTCCTCCTCCGCCAGCACCAGGAGCACATCGGCTCCGAGGCCGCGTCACGCGCTTCTTTGCCGTGACCCCAGCAGTTAGAATAAAGGCTCAATTCGAGGGCTGGATTCATGTCACTTCGACGATGCTTTCTCCTTCTCCTACTGAGCGCAGCGTTGCTCGCTTCGCGCGGCTCTGCGGCGCAAATCCCCGGACTCACTTCCCCCACTGCTTCCGCGCCCGCGCAATCGAATACAGTTCCTCCGGATCCGCTGGGCCGCGAGACTCCGCGCGGCTGCGTGCTGGGTTTTCTCAAGGCCGCGCAAGACGAAAACTACCAACTGGCGGCCGAATACTTTGAACCCATCAAAAGCCGAAAGCGATCCGCCGAGTCCGACGACGAGGAAATTGCCGCTCAACTCTCCGCGATTCTCAACCAGAAATTCGGCGGTCCCCTGGAAATGGTCAGCCGCGATCCTCAGGGTCGCCTCGACGACGGTTTGCCTCCCGATCAGGAACGCGTCAACAACGGGCTTGGCACCGACGCGTTTCCCATCCTTCTGGTGCGCATCGAAGACCCGCAAGGGCGCAAGCTCTGGTACTTCTCGCGCGCGACGCTCGAAAAAGTACCTGACTTCTATGAGTCGCTGAGCTTCCCGGAAATGGAAAAACACATTCCGGGGTATCTGGTACAGCATCGGCTGTTGTCGATGCCTTATTGGCAGTGGCTGGCCATCATTCTGTTTCTGCCGGTTGCCCTGGTGGTTGCGCGAATCGCCACACTCGTTTTGGAGATGCTGCTCCGTTATTTGCGAAGAGTGCGGCACCTGCCTCCACTTCCGATCGAACCGGTGAAACGGGTGGGCCCGTTGACGTTCCTGATCGCGCTGTTTCTGCACTACGGCCTGGTCGCCTACATCGGAACGTCGCTGCTCTACCGCATTTACTACCGTCGCGTTCTGTGGGTCTTCATTGCGATCGGTTTCTACTGGATGCTGACGCGCGCAACGCAGGCGATCGCCGCGCGTCTCGGGGCGAGCCTCACGAATCGCGGGATGTATGCGGAACGATCCATCGTGTCGCTGTTGCGCCGCTTTATCGAAGTCACCATTTTTGTATTTGTTTTACTCGTCGTGCTCCATGGCCTCGGCTTCGACGTATCCGCGGCGCTGGCCGGTGTCGGTATCGGCACCCTGGCTCTTGGCTTGGGCGCGCAGAAAACGTTTGAAAACATGTTTGGCGGCGTCTCTGTTCTCTTCGACAAAGTGATTCAGGTAGGCGACGTCGTGAAAGTAAATTCCCAAGTGGGAGTGGTTGAGGATATCGGCCTTCGCTCCACTCGTCTGCGCACTCCGGAACGCACCGTCCTTTCCGTTCCGAACGGCACCATGGCTACGGCGGTCCTCGAAAATCTTCGTTTCCGCGACAAATTTCTCTGCCAACAAGTGATTCGCCTGCGTTACGAGCTGGCTCCCGATCACGTTCGTTACGTGCTCGAGAAAATTCGCGAGATTCTCACCAACAACCCCAAGGTCGAGGATCCCTCTGCGCGCGCGCGCTTGATCCGCTTCTCTGAGAACTCACTCGACGTCGAGATCTTTTGCTACATTCTCGAAGGCGAGTACAACGCCTACCTGGAAACCCAGGAAGCGTTGTTCCTTACTATTATGGATGAGTTGGAAAAGGCCGGCGCGGTGCTCGCGCTTCCTTCGCAGACCACTTACGTTACGCAAGACTCCTGGATCGATCCGGAGAAAGCCAAAGCGGCAAAGAAAGCCATCGAAAAAATGCGCGATCCCGGCGTTCCCGGTTCCGGGAAACCGCCAGACGGCCAACGATAAGAGCCGCGCTTATTGCGCGAATGTGTTGCACGCGGCGACGCTTCCCGAGTCCAGACCTTTCCGGAACCAGCTCATGCGTTGTTGCGAACTTCCGTGCGTGAACGTTTCCGGCTGCACGCGCCCGCGCGACATCTGCTGGATGTGATCGTCGCCGACTGCCGCCGCGGCCCCCAGTGCCGATTCCACGTCGCCCGCTTCCAGTAGGTTCCGCTGCTGCGTGGAATGCGCCCAAACTCCGGCGAGACAATCCGCCTGCAATTCCATCTTCACCGAAAGCTGATTCGCCGCGCCGGGATTCTGTCCCTGCAGCTGCCGGACCTTGTTCTCGATTCCAACTATCTTCTGTACGTGGTGGCCGACTTCGTGCGCCAGCACATAGGCTTGCGCGAATTCGCCCGGCGCGCCGAACCTTCGCTTCAATTCATCGTAGAAACCAAGGTCGATATACACCTTCTCATCCGCCGGGCAGTAGAACGGGCCGGTGGCAGCCTCCGCGCCACCGCATCCAGACTGCGTGTAATCGCGGAAGAGAACGAGTTTGGCGTGACGATAAGGCGTGCCCGCCTGCTGGGGTAAAACCTGTTCCCATGTCTTTTGCGTGTCGTCGAGGACAAACGACACAAATTGCACCAGCGGCTTTTCCGCCTCATCCCGTGCCGGATTCGGTTGGCTCACGGCCGCGCTGCCACCGGAGGTCGCGCCGCCGCCGAGCAGGGCAAAGAAGTTCTGTTTGAAGACCAGGCTGAGAATAAACAGGAGGATCACGCCGCCGATGCCGATATGCATCCCGCCAAAGCCGCCCCCGCCACCCTGATCTCGGCGATCTTCGATATCGTCACTGGTTCCGCCGGGTGTCCAACGCATGGCGAGCTCTCCTTCGCAATCGATTGCAAATCTCAGTTCCAGAGACTGAGCGCAGAATTCGGGCGGGAAACCCTAAAATCGTACCATCCCGCGCCGTAATGGAAATGGACATTATTGAAAAAGGCGGATCGCGGCGCTATTTTCCTTGCGCATCAATCATCACGCGGTTAGCTTCTTCCGTTACACTGGAGACCGATGAATCCGAACCCCAACGGCCGGCTCGCGGTGCTGAAAAATGTGGCCCTCTTTGTCGACCTCTCGGACAAAGAGCTGGCGTTCCTTGCTGAACGCTCTTCCGTCAAGCACTTCGCGGCAAGCGAACTGATCTTTTCCGAGGGCGACATGTGCCAGGGGCTGTTCATCGTGCAGTCTGGCGCGGTAAAGATTTTCAAGATGGCGCCGAACGGCCGCGAGCAGGTATTAGGGGTGGAGCGAAGCGGCAATTCCGTTGCGGAATTGCCGGTGTTCGACGGTGGAAACTATCCTGCGTCCACGATTGCCGTGGAAGACAGCGATTTATTGTTCATCCGAAAAGAAGATTTTCGCGCCCTCTGCCTCGAACATCCGGAAGTCGCGTTGAAGGTGCTGCGCGTGGTTGGCAAGCGGCTGCGAGGGCTCGTGGGAATTATTGAAGAGCTGTCGTTTACCACGGTGCGCCAGCGGCTCATCGCCTACCTACTGCGAATTGCCGGCGCGGCCGCGGGAACGAAGAAGTCCCTGGAACTGTCGTTGCCGGTGAGTCATCAGGAACTGGCCGCGGAATTGGGGACGGTGCGCGAACTGGTTTCGCGGAATCTGAGCCGGCTGCAAGCCGAGGGACTGATCAAGCTGCAGGCGAGAAGCGTGCAAATTCCCGATCTTGCCGCGCTGCGTGCGGCCTGCGAGCCGTCCGATTGAGTCAGGCCGATCTTATTTCGCGACGGCGGCAGCGGCGATTTCCCGCGCGATCTTCCGCACCGAACTAAACAGGCGAGCTTCCGTTTCCGCGTCCAGCTTTTCCTGCTGTACCTGCGCGAACTGTTCGGCCAACGAGGCTTGCTCTTCCGCCGAAAGGACCCGCTCGGCAATCTGAAACAGTATCTCGTTTTCCTTCCAGATGTGGTTGCGGAGCAGTGTGGCGTAGCCTCGAGCCGCATCGGTCCAGCATTTGCGCTCCGATTCGCCGCCCCGCGCGCACCCTTCGGCATCCTGTTTCATCGTGCGGATGTACCCGCGGCCTTCATCGTGCTCGGCCAACATGCAGCCCAGCGGACCACCGGAGCGGGGCACACCTTTGCGCTCCATCAGCGGAAAGAGCAAGTCTTCTTCCTTGCCGTGGTGGCTCCGGTCGGCGTATAGGACGAAAAATTCCGTCAGGCCGTTCAAAGTCTCAACAGGAACCGTGTCGCCGCCGTCGAGCCGGTGAATAATGGTTTCCAGCGAGCCGATCATTTCCAGGATGGTGTCGTGTTCCTGCCGCAGAATTTTTGTTGCCGATGTCATGCTGTCCTCCGATGAGGTTCACCGTCGGAATCAGCATGCCGTGGTGCGCGATCGCGCCCAATGACTTTAGTCACAGGGGCCTTGGACTCTAGTGCAGCTTCGCGGCTTCCAGCTTGGCTTGCTTTAGCAAGGGGAGGTCCGGGTCCGCGTCTTTCCAAAGAGTGAGGAACTGCTGATACGAGAGCTTTGCATCCGAGGTCGCTTGCGCCGCGGCCTGAGCGCGAGCTTTTTCCAGCCGCGCCAGCGCGCCGGACCAGCAATTCCCGATGACACCGGGGTTCGCTTCGATTTTTTGGAATTCCATCGCCGCCTGGTGGCCTTTTTGCAGAGCCATTTCGGCTTCGCCGCGCAAATACGCGGGAATCATACAGGAGTCACTGGAGTTCCCGGTGAGCTGTCCTTTCTCGTAGGGCAAGGCGATCTCCAGTTGCTGAACGGCTTGCTCGCTGCGATGATTGCGCAAATCCAGTTGGGCCCGGATCACCGGCAACCACGCTTTTTGCATCGCGGTGTTCGATACGTAGAGCGCGCGCAGGTCGTCAGTGGTGCTCTGCGCCTGCGCCGCATTGCCACTGCGCGCAGCCACCAGCGCCACCAGCGCCCGCACATCTTTGCTGCCGGGTGTCAGTTTCATCGCTTCGTCGGCGCTCTTCTGTGCTTCGCTCGGATAACCGAACACGGATTCGCGGATTGCCGCCGTTGCCGCCCAGATCGCCGCGGACTCTTTTAGATCCGACGCCAGCGCCGCATTGATCGCCTTGCGCGTGTATTCGCGCGCCTTTTTCAAGTGCCCGAAATACGCTTCCGTATCCGCCTGCGCGCCGAGGAGGGAATCCTGCCCGCTGGCCTTGCCCTGCGCCCACGCCAACTGCTCCTGCATGAGAGCGGTATCGCCTTTGACGAAGGCGACGGAATACAGATTGGAATGCAGCGCGGCGTCGTCCAGCTTGCGCGAAAACGCTTCCTTCAAAACCTGCTCGGCGTCTTGTGTACGGCCGAGGGCGAGCAGGGCGATGGAATCGTTTTCGTACCATGCGGCTGAGTCCGGATCCAACTTCAGCGCCTGTTCGGCAAATTGCGCGGCCTGCTCGTAATCGCCGATGACGAAAAATTCGCTGGACAGATTTCCGAGGGCCACACTGTCGCGCGGATAGATGCAGATGTATTCCTTGTAACCCTCGATGGCTTTCTCGATGTCGCCTTGTGCGAGATCGTAATACAGCGTCTGGATGTTCAGCCGTTCGCGCACCGTCTGGCGATCGCCAGCTTCAAACGCTTGCCGGATCTCGTCGCCGGCCAGGGCCATCTGGCTCAGGTTGTAGTAGCTGACGGCCAGGCCGGAACGCGCCATAGCAAAGCGGGAGTCAAGATCGACGGACTGCTTGTAGACAGGCACAGCCTCCAAATCCCCTTTATCGCGAATCGTTTTGCGAGCCTGTTCATACAGTTTGAGGGCCGCGGGGACGGGCGTGGTGGCGCGCTCGAGCGGCATGTCGTACTTCTTAAGCGTAGCTTCCCGCTCGCCGAGGCTGGCGCGCAATTTCGTGGCGGCGAGGCCGAGCTGATGGATTACCTGATCGGCGCGCGCCCCCTCGCCGGAGGCATGCGCCATGCGCGTTCCACCCGGGCACTGGCGAACCTCCAGCTCGAACGCATAGCGCGATTCTTTTTTTGTTGCCTGGCCCGTAAGATACGCCTTCGCTCCGGCACGTTCGCAGATTTCCTGCGCCAGGCTGGGGGTCAGGGACGCCTCGGGAGGTTTTCCTGCCAGCACGAGAACGGCGCGGATTCTGTCGTCGGTCACGAGATTCAGATAGGGCGATTGCGACAAGGAAACGCGCAGGGCCTCGCGCAACGAATCGTCAAAGTCAGGGTTACCAGTATGATTCGCAATATCGCCCACCATCAGGAAATCGGATTCGCCCAGGGGGATCGCTCGGGCCCAACGCCAGTAGACGATGAAACCGATTACGAGGCAGAGCGCGAGCGAGAGCAAGATGAGTTTTTTCATAACGGGAGAAATGACGCTTTCGGCCAATGTAGCGTGACTTTGCCGCCGACACGGACTCTTCTCCGCGCGCTGTGCCCAACGAACAACTTGCCCGGACACGGGTCAAGCAAGGGCGTACCAAGACGTCACCTCCTCTATCTAAGGCGCGGTTGACGCGCTAAAATGCAGGCATTCATGCCATCCGCTCCGGTCAAAAGCGAACGACGGAAGAAGCTCCGGAAGAAGCCGCTGCGGCTGATCTACGTTGAACTGGCATTCGGCAACGGCGGAATGATGCGCGACCTTTCGGAAGAGGGCTTTGCCGTGCGCGCAATGATGCCGCTGAAGCAAGGCGATAAGACTCCCTTCTCGTTCATGCTCGGCGACGCAACGTCTATTCAGGGTGAAGGCGAAGTTCTGTGGATCGATGAGGGCGGGCGCGTAGCTGGGGTGGAGTTCACGCAGATTCCGCAGGAAATGAAATCTCAAATCGATGATTGGCTGATTGAAGACGAAAAGGTCACCAGCCCGCGCGACGCCGCGAAGGAACCGGCGATCGCCCCCGCTTCCACCATGGAAGAACTCAGAGAAGAGATTCGCGCGACGCCCGTGCGGAGTGAAGCGCCGGCGCCTGCAGTTGAGGAGCACACCCCGGCGGAAGAACGGCCGAGGATCAAAGTCGAGACAGCGAAAATTCCCGAACCGAAGATCGAAGAAGTTCTGCCTCACAAGCCGGAAGTGAAAATCGCGGCGAGCGAACAAATCGCGGAGAAGGAAGAAATCGCAACAAAACACGAGCCCGAGACGGCACCGGAGCCAAAACTGCCGCCACCGTCTCCTCCGAACCTGGTGCCTGAGCCCAGCACGCCGCCGACTTCCTCGGTCACCGAAGGATTTTTCCGGAAATGGCCGTCGACGCCGCCGGCTTCTCCTCCAGCCGCTACAACGCGCCCGCGCGATTGGCTGCCGCTGCCGACTCACGTTGCCGCGTCTTCCCATTCCGAGGCCCGAACGCTCGAAGAACAGATAGAGGAGGCAGAGGACCGCGCCGAAGCGCGACCGCCGCTGCCGGACATTTCGGAAATTCTGATTCAGCCCCATGGATTGTCGCCGCATGCTGAACCCGCGGCGCGGCCCTTGCCGGAGTTGCCGGAAGCATCGCACGCCGGGCGCACAAATTGGGAATGGTTCACGCTCGGGCGCGCAGTGCTAACTATGGTTTTGCTGACGGCGCTTGCCGGCTTCTTTGTTTACCATCGCGCCGTTGGACGTGGACTCATTTGGATTGGCGAGGCCATGGGCGGGACGTCGAGCAGTGTTGCGAATATGCCTTCCGCGAATGCCGCGGACGCGAACAATAATGCGCCCGCAGGTGACGCGAATGCGTCCCAAGCGGCGCGGCCATCGAGCGTTGCGCGAACTCCGACGATTCCCGCGTCTGGCGCCGCGAACGGAACGCCATCGCTTTCGAGTTCGCCCAAGGGCACGCCGGCTCCCGTGACGCCGCTTTCTTCGCCGGAAGCGAGTCCGGATGCGGGGCAATCGGAGTACCTGCAGGCGGTGCAGTTGATGCGCGGCAGAAATTCGGGAAACGACATAGCGGAAGCGGTGCGACTCTTGTGGATCGCCGTTGAGAAAGGCAATCCGAGCGCGGAAGTGACGCTGGCGGATTTGTACTGGCACGGACAGGGTGTGGTCCGCAATTGCGATCAGGCGCGCATTCTGTTCACCGCGGCGGCCCGAAAGGGAAGCAGCGAAGCGCAGAGGCGTCTGCAACAGTTTCAGCAGGAAGGTTGCGAGTAAGGCCACAGCGGGTTTTGCGGAGCAGGCGGAACAACAATCAGAACGGAGGACATAGTGTTCTGTTCGAAATGTGGTGCAGCGGTTACAAATAATTCGGCGTTTTGCCAGACGTGCGGCACACCCGTAAGCCAGGTAGTTGCGGCCGCGGTACCTGTGGGGGCGGTATCGCCGCATGCGGGAGTGGGCGCGATTGTGTATGCGTCAAACGTGGCCTACGCAGGTTTCTGGCTGCGGTTCGTGGCGCACCTGATCGACAGCGTGATCATCAGTTTCGGCATGCTGGTGTTGCTAGTTCCGATATTCTTCCTGATGGGGGGAGCGGCGATGCTGGAATCCTTGCCGCGCCATGGTGGCCAACCAAATCCCGCGGTTCTCGGCGGATTCCTGATATTGATCTTTTCGCTTGCGGGCGTAGCAATCATCGGGCAGTGGCTCTACTTCGCGTACCTCGAGAGCGGTGAGAAGCAGGCGACCTGGGGCAAACAGGCGCTCAGCATCTACGTGACGGACCTGGCGGGGAATCGGGTTACGTTCGGGCGGGCCAGCGGGCGCTTCTTTGCGAAGATCGTCAGCGGGCTGATTCCGTTGGGCATCGGCTACATCATGGCGGGTTTTACGGAGCGCAAGCAGGCTCTGCACGACATGATTGCGAGCTGCCTGGTGCTGCGGAAGTAGCAACCGGTTGAGCGCGGCTTACTTCTTGCTGATGACTTTGTCTTTCTTCAGCTGGCCGACGATGGCCTTGGCGTAATCCTTGCCGAGTTTCTCAAAGTCCTTGGAATAAACGGTGTCGGTTTCGCCGCTCCACACCAGCTTTTCGTCTTTGGTGCTGTAGAGATTGACTTCCACGCGGACCACGACGTTTTCCTTGGTGTAGGAGCTTGTCGGGTAGAAATTACCGTAGGCCGTATTCCAGTACGGCCAGAAATTATAATAGCCGGGAGGCGGCACCCAGATTCCTCCAGTAATGACCTCTTCCGTTTCCTTGCGGACATTTTTCGGCCGGATCACCAGCACGCTATCGAGAGAGCTTTCCTTGATGCGCTGCTTCAGTTCGCCTTCCATCATTTCGTTTTTCGGCGGCAGGACCATGTAACTCTGCACGCCTTCCACGCCGTATTTGGCGAGTTGTTTCTTCATCTCGTCTTCAAATTCCTGACGGATCAGGTAATTTTCGAGAATGCTGGCGACCAGCATCTTTTTGAACTTCGGCATCGGCACGCCGGTGAGCATCCAGCGATGCACGATGCGCGTGCTGGCGAGAAGGGGCAGGGTGGTCAGCACAAAGATCAGGACGAGCGCACCCGTACGAAAGCGCAATGTCATTCATCGACTCCGTAAAAGAATTGTGCGTGCATGTTAGCACGCTTCGCGGGGAAATTTGCGGGTGGATGAGTGGACTGCTGATGCGCGGGATCGTAATTGACGTTGCGATGGACTGGAACTAGCATCAGGCGGGGTGAATGCGATGCAACGACGGGAATTTGTGGCGGGCGCGGCGACAGCGGCCCTGTTGGGCGCAATACCTGCATGGGCAGCAGACTTGAAACAATTCCAGTTGGGAGTGATTACCGACGAGATCACGCAGGATTTTGAGAAGGCCCTGCTGTGGGTGAAAGGGTTCGGATTGCAGTTGGTGGAGTTGCGATTTGTCTGGGACAAGTACGTGACGGACTTCACCGCCGACGATGTGAAGCGCGCGAAAGAACTTTTGGCAAAACACGGAATGAAAGTGTCGGTGGTGGACTCGCCGTATTTCAAGACGCTGCTGCCGGGAACAAGATCGCGATTCGCTTCCGCCAAGCCCGATCCGATGCAGAGCGACTATTCGCAGCAGGAGGCGATTCTGCACCGCGCCATTGCGCGAGCGAAAGATTTTGGCACGGACAAAGTGCGCGTGTTTTCGTTCTTGCGGGTGGATGACCCGAAAATCGTGTTCGACCGCGTGGCTAAGGAATTGGAAAAGACGGCGGCGATTGCGCAGCGCGAGGGAATCCGGTTGGTGCTGGAGAACGAGTTTTCGTGCAATGTGGGGACCGGCGCGGAGAGCGCAGCGATGCTCAAGGCGGTGAAGTCGCCGGCGCTGGGATTGAACTGGGACCCGGGAAATGCGTACGACGCGGGTGAAACGCCGTTCCCGAACGGATATGACGCGCTCGACAAGCCGAGAATCTGGCACATGCATTTGAAGGACGCGGTGCGGGGAAAAAACGGTGAAGTGGAGTGGGCGCCGATCGGCAGTGGCAAAATTGACTACGTTGGACAGTTTCGCGCATTGCTCAAAAATGGATACAAGGGCACGATGTCGCTGGAGACGCATTACCTGAATACGGCGAAGGACAAAGAGGCGTCGAGCCGCGAGTCGATGGAAGGTCTGTTGAAGGTCATCCGCGAGGCTTGACCCGCCGCCTTACGTGACGACGACTTCCTGCTTGGCGTCGTCGAAAGTGACGCGACGGCCGGTCTGAATGGCGGCGATGGTCATACACAACGCAATGGAATGCGAATAACCCGCTTCGATATTGGCGTTGGGCGTTTTGCGGCTGCGCACGCACTCCATCCAGTTCCGCATATTGGCGGAAGTATCAACGTCGCCACCGGTATCGGCGCCTGTCGCGATTTTGTGGGCGGATTCGCGCAGCGAAATTTTCGGCAGTAGATTCGGCTGCATGCCCATCTCGTCGGCGTATTGCTTGGTAAGGCCGCCTTCGGGCGAAACGGTTTGCTTGTCGAGATCGAGCGTGCCGCCGTTCGAGTAGTAGAGTTCCTTCACATCGCCCGCGTCGTTGGTCATGCGCGAGGTGTAGACAACCTGGAATCCCTTTGACATGTCATCGAGCGGGCCGTAATCGAATACCGCGGTCATAGTGTCCCAATTCTTGCGGCCGTCGTGCCAATAGTAAATTCCGCCGTTGGCTACGACGCTGCGCGGGCGCGGCAGGCCTGTAAACCAGTGGACCGTGTCGATCTGGTGGACCATCCACTGATCGGGAATGCCGGAAGAGAAAGGCCAGAACAGGCGAAATTCAACATATTTGCGCGCATCGAACGGCTGATCGGGCAGGTTCAGCAGGTAGCGCTTCCAATCGACCTGGTCCGCAGTGAGACCAGCGACAAGCTTCGGACGACGCCAGCGGCCGGGCTGATTGACGTTCCAGGTCATGAGTACGGAGACGATGTCGCCAAACTTTCCGCTGCGAATGTAGTCGTAGGCAGCCTGATAGACCGGCGAACTGCGGCGCTGCGTGCCGATTTGCACGATTTTACCGGATTCGCGGACCGCGGCGCGAACGGCGCGCGCGTTTTCCATGGTATGCGCCATGGGCTTTTCGACGTAAGCATCGCGGCCGGCGCGGACGGCTTCCACTCCGTGCAGAGCGTGTTGAAAATCGGCGGTGGAGATGATGACTGCGTCCACATCTTTGCGCTCGTAAAGTTCATCGTTGTTGCGGACGGCAGCGATGGAATTGCCGGTGAGTTTATCGATGTGGGCTTTGCCGGCTTCGCGGCGCATGGTCCAGATGTCGGAGAGCGCCACGATTTCGAAGTCGAGAGTTTTGGAGTGCTGATTAAACGCGGGAAGCAGGCTGGAGCGGAAACGATCGGAAAAACCGACAATGCCAATGCGCACGCGATCGTTGGCTCCCAGGATGCGGGCGTAGCGGGAGGCGGGAAGGAGAGTCGAAGCGGCCAGCAAGGAAGATGAAGATTTCAGGAAGGTGCGTCGAGTTACGGCATGGTCGGCCATGGTTACACCTCAAAGGCCTCACCCCTAGAAGGGGTGAGCTGCAAAATCACGGAACACCGCGAAAGCGGCGACAAATCGCCGCAGTCCAAAATCAAAGTTCACCGCGTTTTAGCTGATTCACGGCGTAATCGCAAGCGCGCGCGGTCAGGGCCATGTAGGTGAGCGAAGGATTGACACAGCCGGAGGAGGCCATGCACGCGCCGTCGGTGATGAGAAGGTTTTTGATATCGTGCGACTGGTTCCAGGAATTCAGGACGGAAGTTTTCGGGTCGCGGCCCATGCGGGCGGTGCCCATTTCATGGATGGAAAATCCGGGAGGATCGTCATCCATAAACGGTTCGATGGAGCGCGCGCCGGCGGCCGAAAGCATTTCCGCGGCAGCGATCGACATATCCTTGCGGAGGGCCAGCTCGTTTTCGCCAAAGGCGCAATGAATCTTCAGGCTCGGTATGCCCCAGGCGTCGACGGTGTTCTTGTCGATTTCGACGAAATTGCCGTGATTTGGCAGGCATTCGCCGTAGCCGGAGAACGCGAATTGCCATGGACCGGGGCGACTGATGGCCCGCTTGAAATCCGCTCCGAAGCCTAGCTGCATGGCGCCGCGTTCCCAGCCCATCTGTTCAGCTTCCGCCTGCAGCCCGTAACCGCGCAAGAAGTCGGGATGTTTTTCGTCCACGTTTCGAAAGCGCGGCATGTAGGCGATGTTGGGGCGATTGCCGTAGGAACATTTGTCTTCGTAGCCAGGAATCGTGCCGCGCGCGCCACCGCCCTTGATGTGGTCCATCAAATTGTGGCCGAGTTCGCCGGAAGAATTGGCAAGGCCGTTTGGGAATTCAGGCGTGGCGGAATTCAGGAGGATGCGGGCAGATTCGAGAGTGGAGGCGCAAAGAAAAACCAGCGGCGCATTGAATTCGACGGCGGCGCGAGATTGCGAGTCGATCACGCGAACGCCGGTGATGCGGCGGGTTTTGGAGTCGAAGATGAGGCTGTGGACGGTGCTGAAAGGGCGCAGGGTAAGCCGCCCGGTCTTTTCAGCGGCGGGAAGAGTGGCATTGACGCTGCTGAAATAGGACAGCGTGATACATCCGCGATGGCAGGGACCGCAATAGTGGCACGCCGCGCGCCCGTTATGTTCCTGCGTGAGAACCGCGACGCGGCCGATGGTAAGCACGCGGTGCGGTCCAAAGGATTTGGCGACGGCGCTCTTCACCGCGAGTTCCGCGCAATTCAGCTGCATCGGCGGAAGGAATTTGCTGTCGGGAAGATGCGCCAGGCCGAGCGGCTCACCAGAGATGCCGATGAACTGTTCGACGTAGTCATACCAGGGGGCAAGGTCGGCGTAGCGAATGGGCCAGTCAATCGCAATGCCATCGCGAAGATTGGCGGTGAAGTCGAGATCGCTCCAGCGATACGATTGGCGGCCCCACAGAATCGAGCGGCCACCGACCTGGCGTCCACGAATCCAGCGAAACGGTTTGCCGGGATCGGTGGTGTAAGGGTGCGCGGTATCGTTGATGAAGAACTGGGAGTTGGTTTCTTCGCAGGCGTAACACAAGCTCTGGATGGGCTGTTCTTTTTCGAGTTTCTTACGATCGCGCATGCCACGGAAAGGCATGTCCCAAGTGGGAATGTGCTCGACGTAGTCTTTGTCGGGAACGATGGGGCGGCCCGCTTCGAGCACGAGTGTGCGCAGGCCTTTCTCCGTGAGTTCCTTGGCGGCCCAGCCACCCGTCATGCCCGAGCCGATAACAATCGCGTCGAATTTCGCTTGCGCCATGGTCAGGAAGCCTTGGTCTGCGCTGCAGGCTGAATTGGGATGCAGCCATCGAAGCGGCCGGGAATGATTTCTTCGCGAAGCTGTTGCGTGAATCCGGCTTCGGAAGTGAAATAGCCGGTCAGGGTCAGCTGGCGGAATTGAAAATAGAAATTGTTTTCGGGCTCAGGAGAAGCGCCACGATAGCCACGGGGGTTGTCGGCAACGGCGCCGGAGGCCTGGGCGAGTTCGTCGCCGAGCGCGCGAAAGATTTCGGCTCGCTGAACAGGGGAAGCGTCGACGAAATTTTTCTGGAAGAGCGATTGCGTCCGCGCATCAACATCAGCGAGACCGGCAAGAAACACCGCGCGATCTTCGTCGGAATACCAGTCGGCGACGATGTGATCGATGAAGAGATTCACGCGAGTGTCTTGAGCGCCGGGAGTGTCGGTACGCGGAATGAGGAGTTCGGCCATGGCGGTAACGGTAGCGTCCTGGTGCGGCGAAAAAATCTTCAGCGACGGCGTTTCCGTCAAGCTGGCGTGGATTTCACGGCAGGCGGCGAGGAGGGAAGAGGGAATAACAGGAAGGGCCGAACCGATAGCGAGGAGTTTCAGAAGTTCGCGGCGTTGCAATCCCACCTCCCAGTAAGAAGTTCGAGCGTATCATGAGAGCAGATTCAAGTTCCAAGTCAGGGATAGAAATTTGGGGGCACTCATGGGAATCAGTCGAAGAGAGTTTGTGGCGGCAGGGGGCGCGACCCTGGTGGCCAGCCGGCTCGCCTGGAGCGCGAAGGAGAAGCGCCTGCCGCTGGCGTTTTCTACGCTGGGCTGCCCGAAGTGGGAACTGGCCAAGATTTTGGAATTTGCGCAGGCGAATGGATTTGCGGCGGTGGAATTGCGCGGAATGATGGGCAGCCTGGATTTGCCGTCGCGGCCGGAGTTCGCGCCGGATCGCATCGCGCAAACGAAAAAGGAAATTGCCGATCACGGGATCAGAATTGCGTGCGTGAGCAGTTCGACGGAACTGCATATTCCGGACACCGAGAAACGCGCGCAAGGGCTTGCGGACGGGAAACGGTTCATCGACCTGGCGCAGGCGTTGGAAGCGCCGTACGTGCGGGTATTCGGAAACAAGTTTGAAGACGGCACTCGCGAGGAAGTGATTGCGCGCGTGGCAGCAGGGATGCACGAAATGGCGGCGTACTCCGGGCCGCGAGGCGTGACGGTGATCATCGAATCGCACGGCGACTTTGTGGATTCACCCACGCTGAAGGAAGTGCTGACGCGAGCGAATTCGGAGTATGCCGGCTTGCTGTGGGATGCGCACCACACCTATGTGGACGGGCACGAGGAGCCCGAACACACCGTGGCGGAACTGGGAAAATGGATCCGGCATACGCATCTTAAGGATTCGGTGCAAGACGGGCAGGAACGAAAGTACGTGTTGACGGGGAAGGGGCAGGTACCGGTGGAGCGCCAGGTGCAGGCGCTGCGAAAGATTGGCTATAAGGGATATTATTGCTTCGAGTGGGAGAAGGTGTGGCATCCGGAGCTGCTCGAACCCGAGGTGGCGTTTCCGGACTATGTGCGAGCGATGACGGGGTATCTGGCCGAGCCGCTAAAAGGCTGATTCGAAGGGTACTAGGAGTCAGGGTTAGCAGAGGCGAATAAGGCGAATTGGGGCCAAGTGCGTTTTCTTGACTTGCGGTGCAACTGCCCAAATAATAGGAAGGCATGAGCGTACGCGCCGGAGGCGCTGGGGATATGTTTCTCGACGTCAAGGACCTTGCCGTCCGCAAAGTGCGCATTCGGAAAAGCTACGCTCCCGGGAGCATCGATTACGGGATTAGCGAAATCCGGCAGGCGGATCCGCTGGAAGTAACAGCCACGGCGGAGCTACTGGAAGGGCAGATCCGGATCACGGGTGAGTTCGAGACGAAGATTGAGATGGCTTGCGCCCGCTGCCTGGAGCCGGTCATCGAAGAAGTAAACAGAGATTTCGATCTGTTTTATCAGCCGTTGCCCAAGGGGACTCGTCGCGAGGAAGAGCGGCTGAAAGATGACGACACGGAGATAGGGTTTTTCGAAGGAGAAGGCTTGTTCCTGGCCGATGTACTGAAGGAACAGGTACTGCTGTCATTGCCGATGAAAGTGATCTGCCAGAGCGATTGCCGCGGGCTGTGCCCAAGCTGTGGGGCAAACCTAAACCACGAAGAGTGCCGGTGTGAGACGCACTCGACGGATGCGCGTCTGGCGCCCCTCGCGCGACTGAAGCAGGACTGGCTCAAGAAACAATAGATTTCAGGGCGCGAAGCCCATAGAATCCGACCTCGATCGGAAAGGTGTTGTGTGCCGCCACGAACGAGGCGAAAACGAGGAGTAGTGTAATGCCAAATCCAAAGCGACGTCATTCCAAGAGGCGCACGAGCACGCGGCGAGCGCACGATCACCTGGCCAGCCCGGCGCTGGGAAAGTGTCCGAACTGCCACGAGATGAAGCAGCCGCACCGCGCCTGCCCGCATTGCGGTTACTACAAAGGGCGGCCGGTTCACGACACGAAGTAAGTTCGGCGGAGAGAGCTGGACTCGCGAAGTCCCGATCGGCACAGCTGGTGGTGCCCACCTGAACTTGCCTGAGTCGACGAGATTCCCATGATAACCATCGCGGTCGATGCCATGGGGGGAGACCACGCACCCCGTCCGGAGGTGGAGGGGAGTGTGTTGGCGGCCAAGGAATACGGGGTGCGGGTGCTCCTGGTAGGGCAACCGAACCTGATCCGGGCGGAACTGGCCAAGCATTCGCGGCCAACGTTGCCGCTGGGAGTGATTGCGGCGAGCGAGGTGATCACAATGGAAGATCACCCGGCGCAGGCGTTTCGGCGGAAGAAGGACAGTTCGGTACACGTGGGCGCGCGGCTGGTGAAAGACGGGGAAGCCGACGCGTTTGTGAGCGCGGGAAACACGGGCGCGGTGATGACGACGGCGAAGTTCATCCTGGGGACACTGCCGTCGGTGGACCGGGTGGCGCTGGCGGCGCCGTTTCCGAACGCCAAGGGCGGCGTTAGCGTGATGCTGGATGTAGGCGCGAACGTGGATTCGAAGCCGGAGCACTTGTTGCAGTTCGGGGTGATGGGCGAGATTTATTACCGGCTGACGTTCGGGAGCCGGAAGCCGCGTGTGGGACTGCTCTCGATTGGCGAAGAAGAGAGCAAGGGAAACGAGCTGACGCGCGCGGTGTACGAACGGCTGAGGGACCTGCCGGTGCACTTTGTGGGGAACGTGGAAGGAAACGATTTGTTCTCCGGCAAGGTGGACGTAATTGTATGCGATGGATTCGTGGGCAACATCGCACTGAAGATTTGCGAAGGGCTGGCGATGGAGATCGTGAAATTTCTGCGCAAGACGTACAAAGGGTCGCTGGCGTCGCAATTGGGCTATCTGTTATCCAAAGGGGCGTTGAAAGGCATCAAGCGGACGATGGACTACTCGGAGTACGGCGGAGCGCCGCTCCTGGGAGTCCGCGGCGTGTGCGTGATATCACACGGAAAATCGAACGCTAATGCTATGAAGAACGCAATTCGCGTGGCCGCGGGGTTGGCCAAGGCACGTGTGAACGAAAAAATCGAGCAGGAGCTCTCCCTGACGCACGCACGGGCGTGAAGCGGGAGAGAGGAGTCGAGCATGGGCAAAGTAGCGTTTGTATTTCCAGGACAGGCCTCGCAATACACCGGAATGGGGAAAGAGCTGGCCGAGAAGTATCCGGCGGCGAAGGCCGTATTCGACGAGGCGGACAAGGCCTTGGGGATTTCTGTGTCGAAGCTGTGCTTTGAGGGCACGGAAGACGAGCTGAAGCTGACAGCAAATACACAGCCGTGCATCCTGACGGTGTCCGTGGCGGTGCATCGCGTGCTGGCGGAGAAGGGCATCACGCCGGATTACGTGGCGGGGCACAGCCTGGGAGAATACTCGGCGCTGGTGGCGGCGGGCTCGTTGGGTTTTGCCGATGCGGTGAAGCTGGTGCGCAAGCGCGGGACGTATATGCAGGACGCCGTACCCGCGGGACAAGGCGCGATGGCCGCGATCATGGGATTGTCACCCGCGGATGTGCTGGACGTTTGCAAGCGCGTGGCGGAGGGCGAGATTTGCGCGCCGGCGAACCTGAATTCGCCGGAGCAAACGGTAATTTCGGGGCATGCCGGCGCGGTGAAGCGCGCGGTGGAGATGGCGTCGCAGAAGGGAGCGAAGCGCGCGGTGATGCTGGCGGTATCGGCGCCGTTCCATTCGGCGTTAATGATGCCGGCGCAGGAAAAGCTGGAAAAGGACTTGAAGGCCATTGCATTTGGCGAATTGCAGGTGCCGCTGGTGACCAACGTGGATGCGGACACGACACGCAGCGGCGACGAGGCGCGCAGCGCGCTGGTGCGGCAGGTGTCGATGCCGGTGCGTTGGGAGGAGTCAATGCGGCTGCTGCTGGATGAGGGCGTGAACACATTTGTGGAAGTGGGGCCGGGACGCGTGCTGACCGGATTGATGCGGCAGATCGAGCGGTCGGTGGCGATGTTAAATGTGGAAGACGAGAAGAGCTTGACGGCGACGATCGAGAAGATTGCCGGGGCGAAGAGCGACGCGGCGTAGGTTGTAGCTCAGGCGCGCAGGGCTGAGGGGTTTCGATTGCGGTAGCGGGATTGGTTGAGAGCGGAAAGGCCTCACCCCTGGAAGGGGTGAGCTACAGGGAAGACGGAATGTTCAGTTTGAGCGGCAAAGTCGCGTTGGTGACCGGTGCGTCGCAAGGGATCGGGCGCGAGACCGCGCTGGCACTGGCGGAAGCGGGCGCGAAGGTGGCCGTGGCGGCGCGGAATGAAGAGAAGCTGGCGGCGCTGGTGGCGGAGATTGCCGGCAAGGGCGGGGAAGCGTTCGCGGTGAAAATGGACGTGGCGGACGCGGAGCAGGTGAAGGCGGGATTCAAGGCGGTGTTGGAGAAGTTCGGGAAGCTGGACATTCTGGTGAACAACGCCGCAATTACGCGCGATGGCCTGGCGATGCGCATGAAGCTCGAGGACTGGGACGCGGTGATCCGGACGAATTTGACGGGCGCGCATCTGTGCACGCAGCAGGCGCTGGCGACGATGATGCGGGCGCGCGCGGGACGGATTATCAACATTGCGTCAGTGGTGGCGCAGATGGGGAACGCGGGCCAGTCGAATTACGTGGCGGCGAAGGGCGGGCTGATTGGATTGACCAAAGCGATTGCCATGGAAATTGCTTCGCGGAACGTGACCGTGAACGCCGTAGCACCGGGATTCATTGAGACGCCGATGACGGACGTGTTGCCGGACAAGGTGAAAGAAGAATTGAAGACACGGATTCCGTTGGGGCGCATGGGCAGCGGACGCGATGTGGCCGCCGCGGTGGTGTTCCTGGCGAGCGACGAGGCGGGGTACATCACGGGGCACGTGCTTGATGTGAATGGCGGCATGTATCTGGCGTGACGCAGGAAGATTTGCCACGGAGGCACCGAGATCGCAGAGTCAAGTCATTTGGGGTGTGGTGCAGAAATGGCTATCTTGGACGCGCTCGAAAAGACTGAGCGTTAAGTTGACCTTGGCGGGTAATGGTCACTAGAATGGGCAGGTTGCCCTAGGATAGCCAGAACAGATTGTAGGCCGGCCAAAAAGCCGGATTACGGTGTGGAGTCAGTAGAAACAGAAAGTGCGACAATAGGTCGCGGAGGACTGGAATGGCCAGTGTAGAAGAACGGGTGAAGCAGATTATCGTCGAGCAGCTGGGGGTGGATGAGG
>Ga0335077_10000606_pt1 | contig 40681 bp, 39 predicted proteins | sample Lox_Sample_31_FD_207151 | JGI IMG/M metagenome (GOLD analysis project Ga0335077, IMG submission 207151) | Soil microbial communities from Loxahatchee National Wildlife Refuge, Florida, United States - Lox_Sample_3.1 | ecosystem: Environmental > Terrestrial > Soil > Wetlands | place: USA... | reverse complement strand
CACATGCAAATTTGAATTCTCGTGCTCGATGACCGGCTCCAGGGTCAGGGGAATCCACAGCGCTGGTGGACGGCTTCTGATCCGGTCGCCAAAGAATCCCGGCGGCGTAATCCCGACCACGGTCACCGGCTGACCCTGAATGTAAAGCGTTGAGCCCACCACAGAAGGATCGCCGGCATAGTCCGATTGCCACGCCCAATAGCTCATGACAGCGGCCGGAGCCGCGCCCGGCGCGTCATCCGCCGCTGTCAAGGTGCGCCCGGCAAACGCCCCGATGCCAAACGTGGTGAAGTAGTTTCCCGACACATATTCGCTGCGCTCGGACTTGGCGGGCTCCGAGCCCCGCCGCACCGTCATTTCGCCGCCGCCGGATTGCATCGCCGCCAGGTGCTCGAACTCTGGCGTCGTGTCCTGAAAATGCCGGTACAGGTCGTAGGAGAAGAGGTCGAAGTCGCCATCTTCGTCCGGAAAACCGCCATTCACGCAGCAGTCGTCCTTGTCACCCACGCGATAGAGCGTCTTGGGATCGACGACCGGCAGCGACTTCATCAGGATGGCGTGCACAAGCGTGAAGATGGCCGTGTTCGCGCCAATCCCCAGAGCAATGGTGAGAATGACCGTGAGCGCAAAGCCGGGTGACTTGCGCAACTGCCGAAACGCAATACGGATATCATGCATGGAAGATTTCTCGGCCCTCAGTAGTCACTAATGGCATTTACGCTGCCGCAGGCGCGATAGTTCAACCCACACGTTTACCTGGTGTTATATGGATGACCCGCGGCGCAGCGCCGTCCATCGCCGTCTCCGACTGCCCGAATCTGGACAGTTCGAGCCCATACGCTGAGCGCTATCACCAACCAAGGAAGGCGCCAATTGTACTGGCCACGGGCACCACATTGCGGTACGTGAGCCGTTGCTACCTGCGCGGGCTCCGGATCCGCCTTCGGGTTTCTCTCGCTGGCAAAAACTTGAAACCTGAGACTTGAAACTCGACACTCGACGCTGGAAACTGGACTGCGCCGCGCAGCGAGACTGCCGACGCCGCTATCCGTTACTATTAGGAGATTCCTGCGTAACCCCGCCGGCCGACGCCGGCCAGCATCAAGGAAAACTTGGAATGAAACGTATTCTCGTTTGGCTCTTCGCCCTTGTTGCGCTGCTGCCCTGGATGAGCGCGGTCGCTGGCGCGGATACCTCCATGCTGAAGCCCCCGAAAGGATCGAAGGTCGCCATCGTCGTCTTCGAGGACTTGGAGTGTCCCGAGTGCGCACGCGCAGCGCCACAGTTGCACGACGCCGCCAAGACCTACAAGATCCCTCTGGTGCAGTATGACTTCCCGCTGCGCCAGCATCCGTGGTCGATGGAGGCAGCGGTGAACGCGCGCTTCTTCGACACCAAGTCAGCCAAGCTGGGCGATGATTACCGGCTGTATATCTTCCAGAACCAGCCGTTCATTACCAAACAGAACCTGCGCGGCTACACCGAAAGGTTTGCCGAGCAGAACAAGGTCGTGCTGCCGTTCGTAGTCGATCCCTCGGGCGACCTGGCGGCCAAGGTCAATGCCGACGCTCAGCTCGGCCAGCGCATTCCCCTGGACCACACGCCGACGATTTATATCGTGAGCGACACCGCGCACGGGCCGTCGTTCGTGGAGGTCAAGGACCGCAACCAGCTTTACCAGATCATTGATCAGGCCATGAAAGAGGCGGGCGCCTCGGCGCAGGAGCATAAGACAAATGGCACCCAGAAAACCGCGCGCAAACAGTAGGCATCCTAGCGTCATGGAGCCGCATCGCCGGAGTGCAAGATTTCCTTTTTTGGGCTGCGGTTTTTAACAAGAACTTTGTTTCGTTTTTTGTTGCGCTTAGGCCGATCCGCACTTGCAAGAAAGGTGGTTAATCTGCGAAACTCGGAGTCGAAGTTGGTCGGCAACTGGCCCGTCCTTTCACCCTGCCCGCTGGATGATGACTGCCCACAACTTCGGCCACGTAGTCGTGTTGCGTTGAGGTAGTCATCACAATATGCCTGATCCTGGAAACGTTAGAAGTATGCCTCCACTTTCGTCCCATGACCGTATTCTCATGGCGGCGAAGCGTCTTTTTGCTCTCAACGGATACGAAAACACCAGCACAGTTGCGATTGCCCGCGAAGCCGGTACCAGCGAATCGCAGCTGATGAAGCACTTCGGCAGCAAGCGAGGTTTGCTGGCTGTCATCCTCGACCGCGGCTGGAACGCCATCATGTCGCGCGTGCAAACCGTGCCTCACAATGCTGCTCCTGTGGACCGTCTGTTCCGTGTGTTGGAAGCGTTCGTGATCGAACTGGAGAACGATTCCGACCTGAAGAACCTGATGGTCCTCGAAGCCGGACGCGTGCGCAAGGACAACCGCGATGTGATCGTCAGCACCGGCTTCCAGCAGTTTGCCGAAGTGGTTTCCGCCTCGCTGGCGGACATGCGTTCCCACGGCCAGATTGGTTCGGACGTGAATCTGGAAGCGGTCCGCGCGGCGTTCATCGGCATGACGGAAGGCCTGTTGCGCGATCAGGTGCTGGCGCAGCGTTCCGAGTTCCACGCTAGCTACAGCTCTGACGACTTGAGGAAAGTCCTCAGCGCTGTGCTCGCGGCGTTCGCGAGCGATGGATTGCGGCAGCCGTTGAAGGCAGTGAACGGCTAACGGCGAACAATATTCGCGCCTTTGCGATTCTTGGCTTCAGCGCGCTTGCGCAGGAAATCAGCCGTCGCGACGAGCGGATTACGCCGGCGCGATGCGCATGCTCAGATCCACCGCGGCAACCGAATGCGTGAGCGCACCGACAGAAATGAAACTCACGCCCGCTTCCGCATAAGCGCGCACGTTCTCCAGCGTGATGCCGCCTGAAGCCTCAAGCGGCACCGGCCGATTGAGTTTGCTGACGCGCTCGACGGCTTGTTCCACCTGTTCCGGAGTCATGTTGTCAAGCAGCACGGCTTCGGCGCCATGCGCCAGCGCAAGGTCAAGTTCCTCCGGCGAGCGCACCTCGATCTCAATGGTCTCCGCGCTGCGCCGGTTGCGCAGCGCGCGTTCCAGAGCAACCGCGATTCCGCCGGCGAGCGCGATGTGGTTGTTCTTGATGAGGACGCCGTCGCTGAGGTCAAGGCGATGGTTCGTGCCTCCGCCGCAGCGCACCGCGTACTTGTCGAGAACGCGCAGCCCCGGCGCTGTCTTGCGCGTGTCAAGAATTGTCGTACCTGTTCCGGCGACTGCATCCACGTAGCGTCGCGTCAGCGTGGCAATGCCGCTCATGCGCTGCATGATGTTGAGGATCACGCGCTCGCAGGAAAGCACGACGCGTGCATTGTGGACGATCACCGCGATCGACTGCCCTTTATGCAGCCGCACTCCGTCGAAGATCTCCGTGTGACTGGTAACTTCAGGATGTGAAGTGACGGTTCCATCGAGTGCTGCGTAGACGTCGAGGATGCGAGAGATGCAGCCCAAGCCGGACAACACGCAATCCTGCCTGGCGATAATCGTTGCCGAAGCGCGCTGGTTGGCATCGATGCACGCATACGTGGTTGCGTCGCGCGTGGCGCGGTCTTCCTGCAGCGCGTTCTCCAGGATTGCTGTGACTCTGCGGCTTGTCCAGTCCAAACCGTTCTCCTGCGGCCGTCCTAGCGCTTCACCAGGTCCAATTCGTCCAGAGCTGACCTGATCTTCTCGATCAGGACCTCAACTTCGTCCTTACGCTTCTTCAGGCCTTCGACCACGTGCGCCGGCGCTTTGGCCAGGAACGACGGGTTGCTCAACTGCCCACTGGCGCGCGTCAGCTCCTGCGTCAGCCGGTTCAGGTCCTTGGTCAGCCGTTCCCGTTCGGCGGCCGCGTCGATGACCCGCTCGTAAAGCACGCGCACTTCGAAGCGCGCCGTGCTGCGCGCTCCCGCCGCCTTGGCCAGCGACGAGTCAACGAACTTGATGTTATCGACGTTGGCCAGTCGCTCCACAGCGCTGCGATTCTGCTCAACCAGAGCGCGTACGTCGCTGGCGGCGAACATTTCCATCGCCAGCTTCTCCTTGGGTTCAACCTTCAGCTCGGCACGGATGTTGCGCACGCTGACGATTAAATCCTGCAGGATTGCCATTTCTGTCTCAGCAGCTGCGTCCATCTGCGCTGGATCGGCTTGCGGATACGCAGCCAGCGCGACCGACTTCACCGGCGGCTTGCCGTCGTAAACCGCGTGCCAGATCTCTTCCGTGATGAACGGCATGAACGGCGACAGCAAACGCAGCGCACCTTCAAAGATGCCGACCAGGTTCTCGTACGCAGCGCGCGTCCGCTCGCCGTCATCGCCAGCAAGGCGCGGCTTGATCAGCTCCAGATACCAGTCGCAGTACTCGCCCCAGAAAAAGTGATAGACGACGTGCGCGGCTTCATGGAATCGGTAGGTTTCCAGCGCATCGTGGACTTCCTGCGCCACGCGGTTAAAGCGCGACAGGATCCAGCGATCTTCAAGGGTCTCCGCCCTGAATCCGAAGACACCTTTCAGGCCGACATCTGTCGGCGCAGACTTGAACTCGCCCAGCGACCACAATCCTGACTGCTGCGCGCGATCCACGTTCAGGAAAAGGAAGCGCGCCGCATTCCAGATCTTATTGGCGAAGGCGCGATAGCTTTCAGTGCGGCTCTCTGAGAAGGCGATGTCGGTGCCGGGCGCGGCCATCGACGCCAGCGTGAAGCGCACCGCGTCGGTGCCGTAGTGGTCGATGATCTCGATCGGGTCCATGACGTTGCCTTTGGTCTTGGACATCTTCTGGCCCTCGGCATCGCGGACCAACGCGTGGATGTACACAGTTCCGAATGGCTTGTCGCCGTGCTTGTGGCCACGCATGAAATGGCAGTTCATCATGATCATGCGCGCCACCCAGAAAAACAGGATGTCGAAACTCGTGATCAGCAGAGTCGTCGGGTAGAAAGCGTCGAGGTCGGGCGTGCTGCCAGGCCAGCCCAAAGCAGAGCACGGCAACAAGCCCGACGAGAACCAGGTGTCGAGTACATCGTCATCCTGCTCGAGTGGGCCGCCGCCGCACTTCGCACACTTGGTTGGCGCCTCACGCGCAACCGTCGTCTCCTTGCAGTCTTTGCAGTGCCACGCCGGAATGCGGTGTCCCCACCAGAGTTGACGCGAGATGCACCAGTCGTGGATGTTGCGCATCCATTCGAAGTACGTTTTGGCGTAGTTCTCGGGTACGAACCTGATGTCGCCCTTCTCCACGACCTCGATGGCGCGATCGGCCAGCGGCTGGACCTTCACGAACCACTGCGTCGAAAGCCGCGGCTCGATGATGGTGCTGCAGCGATAGCACTTGCCCAGCGGAACGACATAGTCCTTTGTGCTCACCAGGTAGCCGCCCTGCTCCAGGTCCTGGAGCACTCTTTCGCGTGCCTCAAAACGGTCGAGTCCCTTGTATGGACCAGCGTTCTCGTTCATCTGGGCGACTTCGTCCATTACCTCAATCTGCGGCAGGTCGTTGCGCAGTCCGGCCTCGAAGTCGTTAGGGTCATGAGCGGGCGTTACCTTGACCGCGCCGGTGCCGAACTCGGGATTGGCCAGAATGTCGTCGGTGATGATCGGTATCTCGCGGTTCATCAGCGGCAACAGGACCTTCTTGCCGTGCAGATGGCGATAGCGCTCATCGCCGGAATTCACCGCTACCGCAGTATCGCCCAGCATGGTCTCCGGCCGCGTGGTCGCGACCACGATGTATTCATCCTTGGAGCCGATGACCGGATAACGGATCTCATAGATCTTGCGCGGCGTGTCCTCGTGCACCACCTCCAGATCGGAAACCGCGGTAATGCACCGCGGACACCAGTTGACAATGTATTTGCCGCGATAGATCAGGCCTTCTTCGTAGAGGCGGACGAAGGCTTCCCTCACGGCGCGCGACATCTGTCCGTCCATGGTGAAGTATTCGCGCGACCAGTCCACGGATGCGCCGAGCCGCTTCATCTGGTCGAGGATTGCGCCGCCGTAATGCTGCCTCCAGTCCCAAACGCGCGCTACGAAGGCTTCGCGGCCGATGTCGCGACGGTTTTTTCCTTCTGCCGCCAGTTGGCGTTCGACCATCATCTGCGTACCGATGCCGGCGTGGTCGGTGCCCGGAAGCCACAGCGTAGTGAAACCGCGCATGCGATGCCAGCGGATGATGATGTCCATTTCCGTCTGGTTCAACATGTGACCCATGTGCAGGCGGCCTGTAACGTTGGGCGGCGGGAGAATCAGGGTGAACACTGGCTGCCTGGAATCACTAGCCGGAGTTTCCACCTGGAATAGTTTTTCGCGGACCCAGTATTCGGCCCAGCGCGGCTCAATCGCGCCCGGTTCGTAAGCTTTGGGAAGATCGTGCGGCATTCAAGTCCGTTCAATCAGCGAGGGTCAAACTTCGATATTACAAGGAAGAACTGTCAGCCGTCAGCTTTCAGAACCTCGGCTGACAGTTTCGAAAGAAAAAGCGCAGCCGCAGCTGCGCCTCGCCCACAAATTTCCTGGCCTAAAAGACGCCGAGGATTTTCTTCTTCTTCTTCTTCGAGGTGCTTTCGGTGGTGGGATTGGCCTGGGATGCCTGCGCCTGTGTGTCACTGCTGGCAGTCGTCGCTGATTGAGAGCTGCCGGCGCCCGAGTTGGATGCCGCGGCATCGTTCACCTGCGGAGGCGCTTTCTCCGGAGCTCCGCTGGCATCGGGAGCAGGCGCTGGTTGCAAGTCATTCGCCAGCTCAGGAACGGCAGTGCTGTCCGTGCTTCCCGCAGGCGGCGTTCCACCCGGCGGAGCTGCTGCGGGAGCGGCGTCGGAACGCGGAACCAGGGAGTTTGCCGGAGGCGTCGCGCCAGGCCCCACACGCTCGACCGTGACCTGGTTGTTGCCGTTGAGGTTAGAAAGAGAACTGACAACGCTGGCGTTGGCGGACCGCACCATCTCCGGCGCACTGGTCTGCTTGGGATCAACCAGCGTGGGCTCACCGACCTTGGTGGCTTCGGTGACGTCCGGACCTTTCTTGAAGTTCTCCATCACCTTGTCCACCCGGCCTATCTGTCCGCGACTGGCGATTTCAGCTTTGTCCTGAGCAATCGCTTCCGGTGTGGGCTTCGGTATCGGCTGCTTCATCGCCTCAAGACGCTTCCTGGCGTCGGCAGCCCGTTCTTCCAATGGATAGCGGGTAAGAATTCGATCGTAGGCCGCGACGGCTCCCTCCGTGTACTGCTTGATCAGCGCTCCTTTGGCGGTTTCGGGCAACCTTGACCTGCGGATGAGCTCGATCTCCTTCTCGTAGGCGCCTCCCAACTCGAAGAGGGCCTGGTCCGCGTCGCTATACAGCGGATAGGTGTCAGCCACGGATTTCAGCCGGGCGATGGCCGCGGGGTAACTCTCGCGCAAGTAGTAGAAGTGCCCGATCATGTATTCCCGGCGCGCGAGGACTTCCTGCACTTCGAGCAGACGCTCCTTGGCTTGCGGCACCAGTGAACTGTCGGGGAACTGCATGATGAGCTGGCGATACTCTTCCTCGGCGCGCTTGGCGTGCGTCGGGTCGCGGTCCGCCTTCTCCATCTCCTTGTAGTGGATATTGGCGATCTTCAACTGCGCTTCCGCCGCCTCCGGCATGTTGGGGAAGAAGGTGATGAAGTCCTTGTACTCGCTCTCGGCCTGGGCCATAGCGGCGGTGCCGCCTTCCTGGTACCAGGAGTCGCCGATCGCGAGCTTGGCTCGGGCAATATATTCCGAGTCGGGATAGGTGTTGATCAGCGTCTGCAAGCTGAGCCGCGCCACGTCGTACTTGTTGTGCTTCATGGCGTCCATGGCGCGGTCGAACAGCACCTTGTCGGGCTGCTTGGAATCGATGTTGGCGATTGGGTTGGTCGCCTTGCGGCTCTTCTTGCTGGCCTTGGTGGACTTCTGGCCCTTCTGGGTTGTATTCGCAGGGGGCTTTGCATTCGTGCTTTGCGCGGTAGCGGTTGCCGAGGCCGGGGCCTGACCGCTGTTTGTGTTCTGTGCCGATGCACCGCTGGCGGCTGCGGGCGGATTACTGCCTGTGTTTTGCGCTGGCGCCTGACTGGCGCCCGTGGTCAGTTTGTCGTCCAGGCTCTGGATCTGGGTGTTGCCCTGGCTTTGGTTCTGAGTATTGGCTGTAGTCTGTGCGGCGCAGCCCAGCGACAGCAGCACAATCGCCACGGAGATTCTTATGATGACACTACGAAACATCCAAACCACCTCTATGATTCCTGCATTTTACCCTGAGAGGTTGAGCTAAACCCTCACCAGCGTTGCTTCCTGCGCGGCCTTCAGTAAGGCCGCCACATTACGGGCCGGATCGCCTTGTCCGAAGACGTGGCTGCCGGCCACAAATATCTCCACTCCGGCGCGCGCCGCCGGGCCAATGGTTTCCAGGTCAATACCGCCATCAATCTCGATGCGGAAGTCCACTTCTTTGGCCGCGCGCATGGTTGCCAGCTTGCGGACCTTTTCCACCGCGCCGGGAATGAACGTCTGCCCCCCGAAACCGGGGTTGACGGACATGACCAGTACATAGTCAACGATATCAAGCACTTCACCAAGGGATTGCACGGTAGTCGCGGGATTGATGACCACGCCAACCTTGCACCCGTAACTGCGAATCAATTCCAAACTGCGGTTGAGGTGACGGCATGCTTCCTGATGCACCGAAATCCAGCTCGCCCCGGCATCGGCGAAGGCAGGGATGTATTCATCCGGATTCTCGATCATCAGGTGGCAGTCGAGCGGCACATCGACAGCTTTACGCAGGGAGGCCACCACAGGCGGGCCGATCGTGATATTGGGCACGAAATGGCCATCCATGACGTCAACGTGCAGCAGGGTCGCGCCTCCGCGCACCGCGGCGTTAGCGTCCTCGGCCAGGCGGGCGAAATCGGCAGACAAGATGGATGGCGCTATCTCGATCAAAACCTTTTTCCCGCGAGTCTTTCTTTGGGAATTCTAGCACGGCAAGCAATCCCCAAAAGGCGGTATGAGGCGACAGACTGGAGGGCAAGGAGCGCCCAGAGGCAGCGTTCGTCGCCTGTTTCAAGACCCCTCAAAAGGCGATAATTAGGTGATTTTCCGTTTGCTGAGCACCTATCTCTGAAGCCTTACGTAGAATCAATGACTTAGCGAAAAAAATATCTGCAATCAATAGATTCTAATAGGCTTACATGTACATAACGAAAGAATAAGGACTTAGGGGCGAAAAATGGCCTTTCTCGCGGTCAAAGTGTCCCTGGAATTAACAGAACTAACAGAAGCTAACATGATAGCAATTGTGGCCCGCTTCACATGGTTGCTACCATCCGTGAGCCGCCCTCAGAACCCGGGGCTGGTGTGGCATCTGCGTTCCGACTGTTAGTGGGAGTAGTTCGCCCCGAGCACATTCAAACGGTCGCCGAGCCGGATGGTGGCAGCAGCCTGTTCCGGCCGGTAGTAGTGTCCGAACGCCACGCCCTCGCCCTGGCGGCGAAGCTTCGCCAGAGTAGCCAGCGGCTCCGGGCCCGTGGGAGTTCCCGTCGCCTGATCAACGGTGGTGATAACGCAACGCAGGCAGTTCTTCACCGAACGGAAGGCGGCGTCGCCGATTCTGATTCTCTGCCATCCGTCTTCATCGAACGGCTCGGCATCGCGCACCACGATGTTCGGCCGGAAGCGGTTCATCGGCAGGGGGACCGCGAGCTGCCGGTTCAGCTCCTCCAGCGATGACTCGCTGATGACATGGATGGGAGAGGAGTCGTGAAAGGCGACATCACGCTTGGTGCGGAAGACGTCGGCGCGAATGGAAAGCAACTGGCACGGCATGCCGATGACTGCGCTCAGTGCGGCGTTGATCTCCGAGATTGCCGCGACCCCTACATAAGCGTGTCCCCAGACGTCCACCGTGACCTCGCGGTCGGTCCAGTACGCAGCGTCATAGGGAACGAAGACCTCACGGCCATCCGGCGGCGCGATCCACAGGCCATCGGCAGCAATACGCGGAGTCAGTGTCGCCAGCAGTGGGCACTCGCGCTGGGTGATCATCTGCGCCGATGGATTCACCAGCATCCATCGCCGATCGTGCTCCAGCCCGTACGAGCACACGCGCGCCTGCCCCAGCGAGATGCCTCGCAGCGACTTGATGGGGTATAAATTGATGGCTGAAACATTCATCTGCAGGCCTCACCCCCACAATCGGTGCATTTTGGGGCGTCTGACCACTAACCACCAGCCACTTTCTCAATCTCTACGCTCGACGTGATCTGAAACGCCGGGCTCAGCGACCGGTATACCGGGCAGTTTTGCGCGTACACGCCGTGAACGCGTTCTACGGTGTCGCGCGCTGCCTCAGGCTCTTCCGTCCGCAGCGTATGCGTAACGTGCACGCGTTTGATTACGAGCACGCCGCCTTCGTTCTCCACTTCGCCGCGAACGTCGCAGGTCAGGCGGCCTTCCTTAGCATTGATCTTGCGCGCATCCAGCGCGCCGGCAAAAGTGCCGAGCATTCAACCGCCCAGCGCTGCGATGACGTAGTCAATGGTTGCCGCGTGCGGCTCGGGCAGGCGGCTCTCGTCAATCCCATAGTGCTTCGCAATGCCACCGTGCACGCTGAACATCACCGGCTGCGGCTCGCCCGGCAGGTGCGCCCGCCGCAGCGGGCCCTTGATGCGCTCGATGCGCACGTTGGACGTGTAGACAACCTCTGCCATGCAGACCTCCTTCGTGCAGTAATGATACAGCCCACGATGTTTCTTCTTCGTAACCGCGATTGTGCGATGTCGAACCTGCCGAGTATCATCAACCGGCGTTCCTCCTCGGGAGGAGAGCCATGGAATGGGAGCGGCTAATCCGGTTTGTGCTGCTGGGAAGCAGTGACGTGGAGCAATACGCAATTCTGCTGGTGCGCGTTGCGCTCGGACTCTTCTTCGCCATTTCCGGGGCGAACAAGCTTTTTGTCGCCGGGCGGCGGCAAGCCATGTACCAGACATTGGTCGAGGCCAAGGTACCGTTTCCGCACGCGATGACTTACTTCGTGTCATCGGTTGAGTTCCTGGGCGGTTGCCTGCTGACCATCGGCTTGTTGTCGAGCCTCGCCAGCCTGGCCCTGCTGGTCAACATGCTGGTCGCCATCCTCACCACGAAGCTTAGCGCCATGCCCAAAGGACTCTCCCCTTGGAACTGGTGGGACGAGTTCCTTTACCTTCCGGAAGTCCTGTATGTACTCTTTTTCGTCTGGCTGATCTGCTCCGGGCCGGGGAAGTACAGCCTCGACTTCTGGCTGGCACGTAAGTTATGAGATGAGCCAGTCGGACGAATTTGCTGCGAAATCAAGGAGAATCACCCGTGCAATGGTTCCTCAATTTGCCAGACTGGCTGTACGGCATCCTCTCAATTCTGTTCGCAGTACTGGTCGGCGTGGGCGGACTGCTGGTCACCCGCAAATGGATCGCACGACTGCACGAATCGGCTTCGCACAACGAAATCGTCAGCTACTATCTGAGCACGATTGCGATCTTCTACGGCATCATGTTGGGCCTGATTGCCGTCAGCGTGTGGGAAAGCTACAACAGCGCGGCGACGACAGTTTCCCTGGAAGCGGGCTCCCTGGCGGCCTTGTACCGCGACGTCAGCGGTTATCCCGAGCCTACTCGCAGCGCCCTGCAGGCAGACCTGCGCGAATACACGCGTTATGAACTTGAGGTGGCCTGGGCGCTGCATCGCAAGGGCATCGTTAGCCCTGGAGGCATGGAGCGGCTGTGGAGCTTCCAGGACCACCTGCAGACGTTCGTGCCCAAGGACCTCGGACAGCAGGCCCTGTACTTTGAGACCCTCCGCGCCTATGACGATCTCATCCAGAAGCGCAGCCTGTTTATCGACAGCATCACGGCACGGTTGCCCCGGCCCCTGTGGGACTTTGTCTTTCTCGGAGCCATCCTCAGTTTCGTCGTGAGCTGGTTCTTTCAACTGAAGAGCTTCACCATGCACGTGTGGATGACGGCTCTTTTCGCCGCCGTGCTGGGCATGGAAATCCACCTCCTGATCATCATGAACCATCCCTACAGCGGCAGCCTGGGCGTCAGTCCTGAAGCTCTCCAGACGGTGTACGACATGCTGATGAAGTAGGTGCGGGCGCTTCCGACGATCGACCCAGCCTGCTTACGAGTTCCACAGAGGCTCGTCTGCAAGATGAATGTTGTTCACCTGCAACCAATGCAGAGGTTTATCAGGCGGCACAGTTGCACGAGTAAGCCCCACGCTAAGCAACAACCCAACTCCGGTGCGAATCCGGGCCTGAACCTTCTCAACGATTTCTTCCTTCACGGTGATGAAGTCTTCTTGGAAGAAGCGCAGGTCGGTGATACCCAGGTCAAGCTTCCCCAGGATGGGATCTCGGAATATCAGGCGAAGACCGGAGCGCATAGGCTGAGGGTCCAGGCCACGGACAAAGATCTCAATACCACCGTAGACTTGCAGGCACCCCAGCGAAGCCAGGCCACGGCCCCTATCGACAGCGCACGACCAGCGCCCTCGTTTGAAGAGGTCTTCGCCAAAAATTGACTCGACACTTGGCCTGGCAACCGCTTTCAACTCTTGCCAAAAGGCTTTCGCATCAGCCATTCGCACGTGCCTGGCGCGCGCCGGGTTAAAGCTGTGGTCCTCATGCTCCGGCGCATTTCCAACATGTTTCACGGGTCCAAGGTCCACCACCGCGCCGATCGCAAATGGACCGCCATTGGACCGCAGGAAGCGTCGGTGGAGCTGTCCCGCAATGACCGGGCGGACCGCATTTCGCTCATGCAGGCCGGCTACACAGATGTAGGGTGGGCGCATCCGCGTGAGGTGCGTAATTGTGACGATCATCGTGGCGCTACAGGTGCCTTATTTCAAGGTTGCCCCATTTCGACTGCAGATACTCGAGCACCAGACGCCTGTGGCAATGGTCCGGCTCGAACTCGCTGCATAACAACACGGTAGGCGTCTCGAAGTCTGCTGGCTGCAGCCGTTTCTCGATCTCCCGGCTGGTCATGAGAGTAAGAAACGCCGCTGCGTACTCGTCCCACGTTGACGACTTCTCTTTCTTGAAGCGATTAAGAAGCTCCGCCGTGGGCGCGAGGTCTGGGTCGTGCAGATAGGCAGCGTCGCAGATGCTACGCAGGAAGTATTCCAGGTCATCTTTCTTGGAAAAGCCGGCTAGTTGAGAGGAATTGTTGAGCCTGACATCCAGGAGGCGCCGGATTCCGGCGGTCTTTATCGTCTCGAAGAAATCTCGTGCTGATCTCTTCGTAAAACCGATTGAGTAGATTTCCATTCGTACATCCGATCCTGCTCCGAAGCCTCGAACATCTCCAGTTGCGGGGTCGCTTCCGCGGAGCTCAACTCCGATTCCGGCTGCAACATTCCTGAGCTCCGGATGTGCTGCACCGCTATCCCGCTCTCCATCAGTACGCGCGAAATGAGAAGCCGGCGGTGACAGTGGACCGGGTCTTCTTCGGCGCAAAGCACGGCCACCCGCCCGTTGCGCCTTCCGTCGAGCAGACGCAAGATACCGGCCTTGAACATCTCGGACTCGGCAACGCGGTAATACAGGACACGGCCCTCAGCATCGTAATACTCGGCTTGAGGCGGCCTGCCGCCCAACTCATCCCCCATGTAAACGTATCGAATGCCGTGGGATTCCAGGCAGGAGCTGAGCAGCTCGCGGTCGAAATGGGGGACATACTTGGAATACGGATGCGAGCGCGAGTCGACGACCACCTGAATCGAATGCTGCCGCAGGAGACTTAGAAACTTCTCCATCGTGTGGTTGGAGTGCCCAATCGTAAAGATTTCGCAGGCCTTCATCCCGCCACTGAATTCAGTTTCCATCGGGTCGTTCCGACCAGCATCCGCCATCAAAGGTTAACGCAAGAAACTCAATCGCAGTGTAGAACATCGCTCCGCTCCGTCTCAAATCCCCCCCACTATCATGGCACTTGACCTCACGAGCGCGAGCGGCAATCCGTCTCAAAGCCACTTCTGCTTCCGGTAGGCATCGAGTCCCAGCTTCAAGGCTGCCTCCACATCTTTCTTCAACGCGGGCGTCAGCGACTTGAAGTGGAAGCAACTCTTGCCATCCAGGTGTGCCAGCAGCGCCGGCGAGAGTTTGTCCTTGACACCCGGCGGCGTGAAATAGAACCCCACCGAGTCTTTCTGCTGGATGATGCTGGCGAACCACAATTCCTTCCTTGGGCGTCCATCGATCACCACCTGCTTCGCCAGGATGAGGTGGTAGTCGCGCTTGTTCTTCACCGTCCCTTCGCGCACGGTGAACGGCTTGGAGTGGCGAGCGAGCATGGCCTTCAACTCCTCGAAGACCGGATCGAGTGATATGGATTTGTTGGTCGCACGTGCAGGCATGGCCCACATCCTAGCAGCAAATCAGTGTTGTGCCCCAGGTTAGTTCAGCGGAGAGCGAACCAGGGGCATCAGTCCTACTTCCACTCCCAGACCTTCGAGGCGGTGTTGCCCGACGGATCCACTTCGTACTCAAAGACTCCGCAGGCGTTATTCAGACGCGACAGCTTCTGCGAATTCGTCCGATAGTACAGGATGCCGCGATAGCTGACCGCGCCGGTGGGCAAAATCCTGCCCGCGCCAGAACCTTTCCACGTGATCGCCTCCCCGTCGGCAGTAATCATCCCTCCCTGGCCCTCGCCATACAACGAGCCGTCGGGCCGCGCCTCTGACGTGTATGTCCCAAATCCGTTGGTGCCGACACCCAGCATGGTGCCGGCATCTTCAAACGACACTTCTATCCTCAGCGGGTCACTCGACAGCACCCGCCGGACGAGTCTCTTGCCTTTGCTCTCACCTAGTTGATCTCCAAGCATGAATCATCTCCTCTTGCCGGGATTCCATCGTTCCTCTCCCAAGCGCGGGGAAGTATATACCAACGGTGGGAAACGGGCCGGAAGATATCGCCGGCTGCCCAGTTCAAACGCACTTGCGCGCGGCTTCCACGAACGAGTCCCTCATCAGCGATTGCAAAGGCCCGCGCCCTTCTTGGCTACAGCCCGATTCGGAACGGGTCGTACTTTCCCGTATGGCTGGTTTGATAATTACCTTGCTCACCGCGTTTCAATGAAAACCTCGACCGCGCAACTCAGCTGAAAAATTCCTCTACGGCTTTGATGTCCATTGTCCGCCGGTACTTCGGGAGGCTGTCCAGGAACACCCGTCCGTACTGTTTCTTAAGGACTCGATTGTCGAGCAGGCAGAGCAGGCCGCGGTCGTGCAGCGAACGGATCAGTCTGCCGAAGCCCTGTTTGAGGGCAATGACCGCGCTCGGGACCTGGTACTCATAAAAGGCGTTGCCGCCGTCTTCGTCAATCGCTCTCACCCGCGCGGCCACAACCGGATCATTCGGCACCGCGAAAGGCAGCTTGTCGATGATGACGCAACTCAGCTGCTCGCCCTGCACATCCACGCCCTGCCAGAACGACGACGTGGCGAACAGCACCGCATTAGGCGTTAGTCGGAACTCTTCCAGCAGCACGTTCTTTGGCGCGTCGCCTTGCAGCAGCATGGGAAATTGCAACTCACCCAGCAGGCGCTCGTAGAGTTGGTTCATCAGCGCATAACTGGTGAACAGGCAAAATGCCCGCCCGCGCGTGATCTCCAGGAGCCGTCGCACGCGCTGCGACGCCAGCTCCACGAACTGTGGCTGGCGCGGATCAGGCAGATCTGGCGGCACATAGAGCAGTGCCTGGCTTTCATAATCGAAGTGTGACGGCACCACCAGCTCACGAGCATGCTGAATGCCCAGGCGGTTGCGGATGTAATCAAATCCTCCGGCCACTGCCAGGGTCGCCGACGTCAGCACCGCCGGCTCCAGGTGATCGAAAAGGGTCTTTCGCAGGATGTCGGACACCGTGATCGGCGTGGCTTGCAGGAAGACGTTGTGCTGTGAGCCGCGTCCAGTGCGGCGTTCGATCCAGAAGACGATGTTGCGTGCGTTCGATTCCAGGATGAAGCCAAGCTGGAACCGCAGCTCCTCCACCCGTCGAGCCAGGGCGTGGACCTCCTCCTGCTTGTTGGGGATCGCCTGCAGCTCCGAGTAAAGATGCAGCAGCGCGTTCTGCAGGCCCAGATACTCGTCGCCATTCTCTTCCAGGAATTCCGGGCGGTTCTCGAAGGCAAAGCGGCCTTCTCCGGGCGGGATCAGGGAAAAGAAAAACTGCGAGCGGTCGCGAACACTGGCGCAGGCCGGCATGACCTCCGTGACTGGCGCCTCCACGCGGCGCAGCGTGTTCTCCAGATCGCGCAGCAGCTCTTCTACGCGCAGGTTCGAAATCGTGACCCCAAAATAATCGGTGGCCACATCTTCCAGTTCGTGCGCTTCGTCGAAGACCACCACGCCTGCGTCGGGCAGCACCCCGGCGTCGGGGGCACGCTCGGCGGAGGCCTTGATCGCCAAGTCAGCGCAGAACAGGTGATGATTGACGATAATGATGTCGCTTTCCGCGGCACGACGGCGCATCTCGGTGATGAAGCAGCGTTCGAATTGCTGACACTTTGCACCAGTGCAGCGGTCGGTGCGCGCATCGATCTTCGGCCACAGGTGGCTGTTCTCGGGAACATCCGCCAGCTCTGAGCGATCACCGGTCCCGGTCGTCTTCTCCCAATCGCTGATGATGCGAAAGTGGTTGATCTCCTCCAGCCCATTCAGCAGGGGTTGCGCAGTGAGGTCGTAAAGCTTCTGGCGGCAAAGATAATTGCTGCGCCCCTTCATGTAGCAGACGCGCAGCTCTCCCAGGTGCTCCTGCAGGAAAGGAATGTCTTTGAAGAAAAGCTGCTCCTGCAGGGTTTTCGTTCCGGTGGAGATAATGACGCGCTTGCCCGAGCGGATCACTGGCAGCAGATAGGCCAGGGTCTTGCCGGTGCCCGTGCCGGCCTCGACGATCAAATGGCGGCGCTCGGTTAGCGCCTGTTCGACCGCTTCAGCCATCTGTAGCTGCCCACGACGAAACTCATATGCCGGATGTGTGCGCGCCAGCACGCCGCCGGGTCCGAAGAACTGGTAAAGCGTGGGCAACCGAGCAGCAGTAGCGGCTTGTGACAGGGAGGACACGACGTGAAGATCGTGTTCCTATAATAGCTGCTTGGGCTATCGCCGCTGGAAACGTCTGTCTTGAGCCGCCGATCACAATCCCCGTCAATGACCGCGACAACGGCGGCTGAGCCGCCGCTTGCCGGCACCCTCGCCATCGTCGGCCGTCCCAACGTGGGCAAGTCTACCCTCTTCAACCGGCTGGTGGGATCGCGGCGGGCCATCGTCGGAGACGAGCCGGGCATCACGCGCGACCGACTCTATGGCGAAGCGGAATGGCTTGGCCGGAAACTGCGGGTCATCGACACCGGCGGGATCATTCCGCACGAAAAAGAGTTGATCCCTGCGGAAATCTTCCGCCAGGCGCGGGTTGCGCTGGACGAAGCAGACGCGATCGTCATGGTGGTGGACGGCCGCACCGAACTGGCGTCGCCTGATATGGAGCTGGCGCGGTTGCTCATGCGGACCGGCAAGCCGCTGCTACTAGCGGTCAACAAAATGGACACGCCGCGGATGGAGCCATACGCGGAGGAGTTTCGCCGCCTGGGAATCAAGGATGTACTGCCTGTTTCCGCCGAGAACGGCAACGGCGTGGCCGAGTTGCTGGAGCATGTGCTCGGTGTCATGGCCGCGGACGACGAAACCAAGCCAGCGGCTGAAGAACAGCAGGTCCCTCAACGTTCGGCCACCTCCGGCGGCCTCACTCCGCTCGGGATGACAGAGGAAAGGGATGCGAAAGCTGCACCGGAGACCAAGGTCGCCATCATCGGCCGCCCGAACGTTGGGAAGTCAACCCTGCTCAACGCGCTGACCGGCACAGCGCGCGCCATCGTCTCGCCAGTCGCCGGCACCACGCGGGATGCGGTGGACGAGTTGGTCGAACGTGACGGCCACAGTTATCGCTTCGTCGACACAGCCGGAATCCGTCGCAAAGGCAAGACCGAATTGATGGCGGAGAAGCTGTCGGTCGTGATGGCGCGTAAGCACCTGGAAGCCGCGGACGTTGCGCTCATCGTGATCGATGCGACGGAGGGCGTGACCGCAGGCGACGCCACCATCGCCGGCTACGCTCACGAGAGCGGGCGCTCAGTGATGGTTGTCATCAACAAGTGGGACCTGGTCACAACTGGTCGCACTGACGGCAAACCACCTGCTGAGCGCAGCGTTTACGAGGAGCAGGTCAGCCGCCATCTGAAGTTCCTGTCGTATGCTCCAGTGCTGTTCGTTTCGGCCACCACCGGCAAGAACATTGACAAGCTGTTCTCGACTCTGGAGGTTGTGGCCAGCGAGCGACGCAAGCGCATTGGTACCGGCGAGATGAACCGCTTCCTTAGTCGCATCGACTTCGAGCGGGCATCTGTGCCGGTGGCGAAGCGAGTCAAGATTCTATACATGACGCAAGCAGCGGTGTCGCCGCCAACGTTCATTCTGTTCACCGATCGGGCGGTGAAGCTGCACTTCTCTTATCAGCGCTTCCTGGAGAACCAGATTCGGAAGGCCTTTGGGTTTGTGGGAACGCCGATCTGGATCAAGAACCGGGCACGCAAGGAGAAGCACTAGCGCTCGGGCCATGCGACCGGAGAGCTAGATGTGACGTTGAGGCATCATCAACTGGTGCTAAACTAAGGGTGACCTTGAAACCCCTCCGGTCCGCTTGGATCGGACTTACCTCTTAGTCGGGACGTGGCTCAGCCTGGTAGAGCACTCGCTTGGGGTGCGAGGGGTCGGCAGTTCAAATCTGCCCGTCCCGACCAATTCAGCACTCAGCAAGAGTCTGTTACGTGGAACAAAATCCCACTTGCAATGCCGACAGTCCATCGCTAGTCTCTCCTGCATGAAGGTCCCTCAATCATTGCCGCTACTCTTCGTCTGCGCCAGCCTCGCCTTTGCCCAGGATGCGAAACCAGCTACTGCCAAGTCCGGCTCCCCGGTCGAGATCACGGCTGAACCGATGCACCACCTGAAGATTGACGACCGCTACATCCGCGCCTATTACGTTGAGGTGCCGCCGCATCAATCAACCCTGATGCATCATCACGGCTACGATTACATCGCGGTCGCGCTGGGGAACTGCGATATCAACAGCACCACGTCCGTCGGAACGGTTACCCATGTCGTGATGGAGGATGGCGCCGTCCGGTACACGCAGGCGCCACTCACGCACTTTGCCACCGATCTCGCCGCGACGCCCTTCCGCAATGCGACCATAGAGCTACTACAGAACCAGGGCCACCCCGTTTGCGTGAAGAATTGCGAGAACGATCCTCGCTCAAAGGAGTGGCCGCCACTGACGGCAGAGTCGAAACTGATCGGCTATGGCGATACCTTCCGCATATCGCTGGCGACCATCAAGCCGAAGCAGACGGTCTCGACCGACGAGCAGTTTCCCCACCTGGTCATCATGCTGACCGACATGCACGCGCACAGCGGCCCGGCGGGAAGCGGCGGCACGGACTTTAACCAGAGGACCGGCGACATGATGTATCACGGCGCCCATCCCGATCACGGCTTGACCAACGTGGGAGATCAGGACATTCGCCTGGTGGTGGTGGAGTTCAAGCCTTCGAAAGAGTAGCCGTGATGGAGAATGAATACGGCTGCGAACAGGTAGTCCCGATCGAGCGGGAACCGAGGCACCGTCGCGTCTTGGCGAACGAGTACGTGCGCGTATTCCTGGTAGAGATCGCGCCGCACGAGCGCACGTTGTGCCATCATCACGCGCATGACTATGTGATGTATGTCATTGGAGATGCAGAAATCGTAAGCGCACCTCGCGATAGCACTCCGAAGACGTACAACTACCGAGCAGGAGACTGCGAATTTTCACCTGCCGGCCTGGTTCACGTCGTCGAGAACCGGAGAGACGCGAAGTTCAGCAACCTGCTGGTGGAGCTGTTGCCTGGGCTGCGTGAACTGCAGCGTGGTGACGATCCGCGAAGCATGGATGGAAACGCAACCGTCCAGGCTGTCCTCAAAGAGGGTAGGATTTCTGTTTGGTCACTGGAAACGGAAGCCGGTGCACGGGCGGAGGTGCATTTTCCGGCCATTTTCGTGACTCTAAACCCAGACAGCGTGAGAGATATTTCCTGGGTTCCATCTGGTGGAGGTCTTGTGGGATGCGACGAGTATGGGAGGCCACTGCGTTCTATCCTCTTCCAGCTAGGGCGGGCCGAGGTACAGCCCGCTGCGGTGCGAAAACGGATAGACGAACCATTGAAGACCCTTCGAACTCAGACCGAAGGGCCTGAATGATTACTCGCCCGTCAACGCCTCGTACTGCGCGCCGGTCAGAGGCACGACCGACAGCCTTCCTTGGCGCACCAGGGGCGAGTCAGCGAACAGCCGGTTGGCCTTGATCTCCGCCAGAGATACCGGCCGCGAAAGCAGCTTACCAGCCTTGATCTTTACTCTGGGGTTGCGCGGATCAGCGGCATCGACGGAAACTACCTCCGCAGTCCCAATGGCGCTCTTGTGATCGCCCGTCTCGTAGATGACCAGTCGCTCTCCGGGCTGCATTGCGCGCAAATGTTTCAGCGCAACCGGATTCGACACTCCGTCCCAGATCGTGGCCTTATCTCGTAGCAGATCGGCGAAAGAGTACTCGGAAGGTTCCGTCTTGAGCAGATAGTCCTGGGCCATGCAATTCTCCTCAGAGCCATTGTACGTATCCCGGCCCGGTCCTTCTCTGGGGCGGCGCAGAGGCTACAATGATGCCCATGCCTGACGAGCTTCTGCGTTACCGCTCCGAGTTTCCCATCCTTGACCGCACCACCTACCTCATCAGCAACTCGCTGGGCGCGATGCCGCGCGGCGTGGAAGACGCGCTGCATCATTACACGGAACTTTGGAGCACACGCGGCGTGCGCGCCTGGGAGGACGAATGGTGGATGCTGGCGGCGCAGGTCGGCGATGAGATTGGCGCGCTGATGAACGCGCCCTCCGGTTCCGTCGCCTGCCTGGCGAACGTGACGACCTGCCAGGCAACGGTTGCATCGTGTCTCGACTTCAGTGGGCGACGCAACAAAGTGGTTTACACCGACCTCAACTTCCCCTCGGTCATGTACTTCTGGGAGGCGCAGCGCTCGCGCGGCGCGCGGGTCGAGATGGTCCACAACGACGACGGCGTCCACGTCAACACCGCGCGCCTGCTCGAGGCGATTGATGAGGAGACTCTCATCGTGCCCATCTCGCATGTCATCTTTCGCAGCGCGTTCATTCAGGATGTTGAGGCCATTGTCCAGAAGGCGCACCGCGTAGGCGCATACGTGCTGCTGGACTCCTTCCAGGCGCTTGGCACCTTGCCCTTCGACGTGCGGAGTCTCAAGGTAGATTTCTGCACCGGCGGCGTGTTGAAGTGGCTTTGCGGCGGCCCGGGAACTGCGTATCTCTACGTTGAGCCTTATTTGGCGAAGACGCTCAAACCTACGTTTACCGGTTGGTTCGGGCACGAGGACCCCTTCGGCTTCGAAATCGGCCCCACGCGTTACGCGGAAACCATCTATCGCTTCACGCAGGGGACGTCAAACATCCCCGCGCTCCAGGTTGCACGGCCGGGCTTGAAGATCATCGCCGAGGTCGGCGTCGACAAGATTCGCGAGAAATCGAAGCGGCAGACGGCATTGCTCATCAAGATGGCCGACCGGCACGGCTGGCGGGTCAACACTCCGCGCGACCCCGAGCGCCGCGGCGGCACGGTCTCCATTGACATGCCGAACGCACCACAGGTCTGTGCCGAACTGCTGAAGCGTGATGTGCTGGTGGATTATCGTCCCATGGCGGGCGTGCGCTTCTCACCCCACTTCTACAACAGCGACCAGGAAATCACGACCGCCATCGACGCGGTCGAGGAGATTCTGAGCGAGATGAAGGTGGGGGCGTAACTTAGAGGTATCCTGCTGGAAGATTCCTGTTGACGATTCGCCTTTTATTCGCCGACAATGGTGGCGGAGGCCGCGACCATGGCTCTTACCCGGCGTCAGAAACAGGTGTATGACTTTATCTCCGAGTTTGTGGACTCAAACGGTTACTCACCCTCATACGACGAGATCCGCGAAGGACTGGGCCTGAACTCGCTGGCCACGGTGCACAAGCACATCACGAATCTCGAGCAGAAGGAACTGCTGCGCCGCGACTACAACCGCAGCCGTTCCATTGACCTGCTAAAGCCGCGTGGCCGTTTGAAGCAATCCTTTGCCGCCGCGGCCGAATCCAGCATGAGCCTCCCGCTCATGGGACGCATTGCTGCCGGCCGTCCGCTGGAGGCAGTTGAGAATCCCGAGTCTATCTCGCTCTCTGACTTTACGCGCTCCAAAGATGTTTACGTTCTCCAGGTCACCGGCGAGAGTATGCAGGACGAGCACATCGTAAATGGCGACTACGTGCTGGTGGAGAAGACCAACACCGCGCGCGACGGTGAGATCGTTGTCGCCCTTGTGGATGGCAGCGATGCAACGCTGAAGCGTATGTACACGGAAGGCAACAAGATTCGCCTGCAGCCATCCAACGCCGCGATGCAACCTATCGTCGTTCCCGCCGCCTCGGTGCAGATACAGGGAAGAGTGATTGGCGTGTTGCGCAAGTACTGACTACATTTCGCGGTAATTCAGCAGCCCGGCGCCGATGATCACGAAGCACACCGGCCAGATCCACGCCGGAATCGTCCGGTTCCTGGAGGGCAGGCGAATTTCCAGCCAGCGCGCCCATCCGGCGAAGACCGCCGCCAGGCCAAGGGGCACGTGGTTCAGCTCAATCAGCAGGTTGTCCTTCACGTTGATGATGGGATGCGAGTGGGTCAGCAGCAGTGCGCCACCCGCCGCGCACATCAGCGGAAACACCAGCGCCATAGGGCTGTTGGCGTGCTCCCTGCGGCGAACGCGAAGCTCGAAGAACGCGAAGCCGATGCACACCAGCGCCGCCACGCGATGTTGAAAGACCTCCGGTTTCAGCCAGCACGCCCAGAAGCCTTGCGGGCCCACGGGCCATGACTCGGTGTCGGCGCGTAGGAAGATGAAGATCGCGATACAGATCAGCAGTAACGGCCAGTACTCGGCCCATGGCGCCTTGCCGGTTCTCGCCAGCAAGGCAAGCACGCCCATCGCCAATACAACAATTCCCATCCAGTGATGGTTCGACTCCGACTCTTCGGAGGAGGCAATGCGCTCCCACGTGAGTGGCACGCCATCGAGGTCGTAGGCGGCTGGAACAGGCTGGGAACTGGAAGCTTCCCCTTTGCCTTGCGCGACAGCGGCATTCTCGGCGAGCACGGCCTGGGGATAATCCAGGCGAGGCCATACTGGCTTTAGGCGTGCTGCAATCTGTTGTGGTGTCACCGTGTCGTTCGGCTGGTCGATTGCCGGTGGCTGCGAGGTCAGAGAAGCAGCGGTAAGGATGACGGTTATGCCGATGCCGACCTCCGCCTCCACCAGGCGACGCAGTCGCGGCATCACGTTTTCCTTGTCTCCACCGCGCAGCAGAAGGAAATTTACCGCTCCCAGGACCAGCAACGCCCCCAGCATCAAGGCCTTGGCTGAGACCATGACACCGTAAGCAGTTCCCAGGATCTCCTGCATCGAACCGATGTAGGAGAAGCTCATGGCCAGGCCGCTCAGCGCCAGCGCGCCCACGCTGAACAAAGCGCTGCGCGAAAACCGCTCTGTGATGTACCACCGTGTGGTGACGTCTCGCGCGCGGTATAAGCCCAGCATCAGGTAGGGCAGGCCGCCAATCCAAAGGCTGGTTGCCGCTAGGTGGACCGTACTAAGCGCGAGGAGATACGGACGACCGTCAAGGCGCGAGGCCGCATGGTTCGTCATCAGGGATGCGGCGAGAATGACCACACCCAGCACAGAAAGCGCATATCGCGCCAACCGGTTGTTTCGGGCGACGATGGCTGTGAGGGTCGCGGCACAGAAGATGATGCTGCCGGCAACGAAGAAACTCGCCCCGATGACGCCGCTGAAAGGAATCTCCGCGGTGGTCATCAGCACGGACGAATCCACGAACAGATAGAGAAGCTGGACAACGGCAAGACCAATCGCGCTGATCCGCAACAGCTTCCACGCAGTCGAATGCACCCTATCCATGCTGTCTTGGGGCAGTTCCCGACTTCCTCTGACCGTCCAGAGCACAAAGAAGGTGCCGCCCAGAATCAGCGACTGGAAGACCAGCGTGCCTGCTCGAAGGACGACTGAGAAGAATCCGAAAAGATCGACGAGTTGCTGCATAGGAGACGGCTAGGTCACCGTGAACGGCACCTCGCCCTTGCTCATGTGGCCGTCGGAGGCGAGCACCTGCCACTGCAACTTGTATGCGCCGGGCTTCAGGCCGCTCGCTTGCGACTGCAAAATGTCGGGACTCGATTGCTTGGGGAGTGGAAGGGTCTGCTGAGAGCCGTCCGGAGCAACCAGGCGCAGGCGCGAGCGGCTGCCGTCAATGCGAACGTTAAAACGCAGCCAGATGGTAACATCCGGACCTTTAACCGAGGCATGGATCGCCGGTTTGGATTCCATCAGGATGGCGTGCGCCCAGGCGGGACGTGCAAAACCAGCCAGCAGGATTAAGGTCAACACAGCGGAGACGGATAGCCTGTACAGCGCGAAGCGCAAGTTACCTCCTCTCGCCAGCGAAAGCAGCGATGTTACTGAATTCAGGCGGGGCAAATTGAAGAATACTATGTCGCAAAAGTGCGCTCAAGGCGTGGCGTTGCTGCCACAGTCGAGAGACCCCTGCTAGCGCAGCAAGCTCCTGGGATCGGGATCGGCCTCTGCGACCGAACTGGGCACGACCTCCGCCGACTCTTCCATCACATCTCCTTCGCCCGGCGCCAGGAACAGGTTTTGCTCGATGCCGTGCTGCTTGGTGTAAAGCTCGAAGTAGCGACCACCCAGCTCGTAGAGCGCCTCATGCGTGCCGCGCTCCACGATCCGGCCGGCTTCCACCACCAGGATCTGGTCAGCCCGCCGAATGGTGGACAAGCGGTGCGCGATCACGAACGTAGTTCGCCCCTGCATCAGATACGAGAGGCCTTCCTGGATCATCCCCTCCGACTCAGAATCCAGGCTGGAGGTGGCTTCGTCGAGAATCAGGATGCGCGGGTTCGCAAGGATAGCGCGAGCGATCGAGACCCGCTGACGTTGCCCGCCGGACAACTTCACGCCGCGCTCACCGATGATGGTGTCATACTTCGTTTCATATTTTTCTGCGAACTCATCCACCCGGGCAATAGCACAGGCGCGCAAAATCTCGTCTTCCGTCGCATTGGGCTTGGAGAATGCCACGTTCTCGCGAATCGTGCCGTCGAAGAGAAACGAATCCTGCAGCACCATTCCCAACTGCGTGCGGTAGGACTCCAGCCGGACGCTTGAAAGATCGACGGAATCAACCAGGACCTTTCCTGAGTTCGGCGTATGGAAGGCCGCAATCAAGCCGATGATGGTGGACTTGCCGGAACCGGACGAACCAACCAAAGCGGTCAGTGTGCCGGGACGAGCCCGAAAACTGATGTCGTGGAGCACGGTTTTCGCCTGCTCATAGGCGAAAGTCACATCCTCGAAGGCGACATCGCCGCGAATCTCCGCCAGCATGATGGTGCGATTGGGGTCCTCGTCCTCCGGGGTTTCGTCCAGGACCTCGCGTGTGCGCTCGAGGCCGGCAATCGCTTCGGTAATCTGCGTACCGATGCCGACCACCTGGAACAGCGGTGCGGCCAGATAGCCGAGAAACATGGTGTAGGTGAAGAACCCGCCGAGGGTCAGCTTGCCTGCCAGAATCTGACGCGTCCCCATGAACATGACAATGGCGCCGATGACCCCCATCAGCGTGGAGGACGACAGGCTCATGACCGAGGTCGCAGTCAACGTCCGGAAAACGTTTTGCAACAGCCGTTCCACGCCCAGGCTGAAGACGTGGTGCTCGCGCTCCTCGGCGTGGTAGCCCTTCACCACGCGGACGCCGCCAAGTGACTCGGTCAGGCGGCCGGTCACCTCGGCGTTGATCTTGGCGCGCTCGCGAAAGATAGGGCGAATCGTCCGGAAGGCCTTGCGCAGCCCGACTCCGAAGACCAACAGGAACCCGAAGGCGATAGCCGTCATCACCGGGCTGATGCGAATCAGCACGGCAAAGGCGATCACCGCCGTGAGCAGCCCGCCGACGAAGTCCACCAGACCGGTGCCGATCAGGTTGCGAACTCCTTCCACGTCGCTCATGATGCGCGACACCAGCATGCCGGTCTTATTGGAGTCGTAATAAGAGACGGAAAGCCGCCCGACATGCTCCTGCACCCGACGCCTCAGCTCGGCGATGAGCTTTTGCGCCGCCTTGGAGAGCGTCTGCGTTAGCGCAAACGACGTCAGCCCCTGCGCCAGTGTGGCCAGCAGTACGATTCCGACAAGGGGGTACAACATCCGAAAGTTGCGCTTCCCGATGACGTCGTCGACCAGGAACTTCGTCGAGTAGGGAAGGACAAGTCCGGAGAACCGGTTGACGATCATCAAGCTGAAACCGAGCAGCATCAGGGCCCGGCGCGGGCGAATCAGTTGCCAGATTTCCGGCAACGCCTTGAAGATCGGGGTCTTCTTGGCTGGCTTGGTGGGAGCTTGATCCATGATGTGTAAAGTGTTTGGATTCCGCAGGCTAGTGTTTGGGTTCGCAGGCGCCGACAACGCTTATGAGCGTCTTCATAGTGGCAGCCACGCCAGCCTGTTTTCCCACTCCGATGCTTCCGACGCCAGCCAGATCAGCAGCAGTTCTTCGATGACTGCTCCCACGTCAAGACTCTGAGCAACGAGGAATACCCCAGCGCTGTGCTCTCCAGCGTCCCTGAATGAGCGAAAGTGCGACGGCATCGAGCCGACATCGTGTGAAACCAGCACGCGCTGCTGTGCCGCCGCCAGCGCCAAAACCTCCAGGTCCTTCATCCGGCGCAGATCGGCAGCGTGGGCCGTCAGGAAATCGACGGATGGTTCTCGTCGCAGAACTCCGCTCACAATGGTTTTGTTGAGATCGGCGTCAGCGAGAAACCGAACCTTCACGAGTGGCGGCCCAAGCGCAGCTCGTCCTGAGCTTGTATAAGCCTCTCGCGGAGATCCACGGGCAGCGGTTCCGCATTCCGCCTTCCTTCCACCCACTTCTCGCCCTGGCGAGTCAGGTAAGCATCGACTTCAGCCTGATTGGCGAGGTAGTACGCGATGGCGCCATAAACCTCTTCGAGGCGCAGCAGCTCGAAGTCCTGGCAGATCGTCTCGGGAGATTCGCCGCGCCGGAATGCATGGACGATGGAGTCCAGTGAAATCCGCGTCCGGGCAACGTAGTAGTTGCCGTCCCGCTGCTCAATGTATTCCTTTCCCATGCTTCCCTCATTCTACCGCTAGTTCGTCGGCTCAATTGTCGTAAAATCTGCTGCGTTATGAGGAAAGCCCTGCTGCCTGCCATCCTTGCCGTGCTCGCCCTCCCGCTTCTCGCCCAGACAAACCACCAGCTCCAGCCAGACACCGGCCTCCTCGACGAGATCAATCACATCATGGCCATCGACAATCACTCGCACCCGCCCGCTTTGGATAACGACGGCCAGCCGGACGAGGACTTTGACGCTCTGCCTTGCGATCCCCTGGAGCCTACTGCCGCCGGGCTGATGTTCCGCGAGGACAATCCCGTCTACATCAAAGCTTGGAAGACGATGTTCGGGTACAAGTACGACGATGCCAGCCCGGAGCACGTAAAGACGCTGGTTGCGGCGAAAGAGGAGGTCAAGAAGCGAGAAGGCGAGAATTATCCCAACTGGGTCCTCGACCAGCTTGGCATCGAGAGCGAACTGGCAAATAGGATTGCGATGGGCCGAGGGCTGAAAGCTCCTCGCTTTCGCTGGGTTCCCTTCGAAGACACGCTGCTATTTCCGCTGAATAACTCGGCGCTGGCGGCGCAATCGCCCGACCGCAAGATCTTCTTTGGGCGGGAGGAATCGCTGTTCGCGCGCTACCTGAACCAGCTGAACCTGACCGGTGTGCCACTGACCTTGGCGGAATATACCGCCAAAGTCGTCACTCCATTGCTGGAGATGCAGAAAGCAAACGGAGCGGTAGCGGTGAAGTTCGAGGCTGCATACCTGCGTTCATTGGACTTCGCCCCCGCCAGAGAGGCGGACGCCGCCCGGGTTTACGCCCGGTATGTGAAAGGCGGTGTCCCCGGCAACGCTGACTACAAAACGTTGCAGGATTTTCTCTTCCACTACATCGCGAGCGAGGCCGGGCGTCTGGGAATGGCCGTGCATCTTCACACCGGCGGTGGATGCGGCGGCTACTTCGCGATGGAGGGAAGCAACCCCCTGCTGCTGGACTCCGTCTTCAACGACCCGACACTGCGCAAGACGAATTTCGTCATGCTGCACGGCGGCGCGGGCGGCTTCGAAAGCCTGGTGCCCTATTTGCTGATGAAGCCAAACGTCTATGCCGACTTCTCGGAGCAGACATGGATGACTTCGCCACGGCACATCTCCGGTAGTATCCGATTCATGCTGGAGTTTTACCCGGACAAGGTCTTGTTCGGTACCGATTTGTATCCTCTTGAGCCGCAGGTGAACTGGGAAGAGACCGGCTATCAGACATCAACCGCCGGGCGGACCGCACTCGCGCTCGCACTCACCGGTATGATGTTGGATGGCGAGGTCACACGACAGCAGGCCATCGCGATCGCACACATGGTGATGCACGACAACGCAGCGAAGCTGTACGGACTGAGCACTTCGCAACATCAGTGACCTTGCAGAACATTAATTGACGGGAATCGAATCCGCTGGAAAACTTCAGCATGGAGCATCATCAGAATTCCCTGCGTGATTTCACGCAAACGAAAAGGCCACCCGGCAACTGGGCGGCCTTCTCTTCAAGGGAGAATAGTTCCAACGGAGCTAGACCGTCAAAACTTTCTGCACAAATCTTAGGGTTGCGGGAAAGCGCGTGTCAAGCAAATTTTGGGACTTAAATTGCTGTGTTTTCAACAATTTACAATATGTTTGGCCAACGGGTGGAAAATAGCTCGAAAGGGCCAGTTTTGCGGTGGAACCAGGGTAAGCTATTCGTTTTCAATTACTTGCCTGCATTCCCCTGTTCCTCCAGATGTAACTGGATGAACTCCACATCTTCGGGACGATCGAACACTCGATTCGGAAAAAACCGCTTCACCAGAACGCGTACACCGCCAAAGAAAACGCCGAAGATGATGGAGATAAGGAGAATGATTCCGATCAGCGCGAAGACGGCAAGAATCAAGTTGCCGATGTTGTCGCGCTTGCTCAGCGAAGTCGCTTCGTTCCACGTGACCTCAGCTTCGTAGTTCACCGAAGTGAGAAGCTTCTGCGCCTCGTCGGTACCGATCGCCCCGGTCACGACATCGACCAGCGGTCCACTCCTCCTCACCAGCAGCGCGTTCGGCAACGATTGCCGCGCACTTTGCAATGCGCGCAAACGTTCTCCAGCGATTTGTGGCGTCGGATACTGGATCAGAGTCAGGGTGAGCGGGCCGCTCTTGGGCAAGTAATCCTGGATGAGAATCTCGGGATCGTGGCTGAAGTCAATCTGCTCAGGCGTGAGCGGAGCCTTCGCCGCCAGCAGAGCTTGTGGACCGAGGATGTATTTGGCCGAATTTTCCACAGCATCGCCCTTCGGCAGATACTCCGGAAGCGTCGGCAGGTTTCCGGCCGATCCTTTCGCCTCCGGTAACATGCCCGCCAGCTCGCGCAGCTCTGCGGCGGACATCTCTGTGACCCGATCGAAGTTCGCATCCACCAGAAGGTTGTCGCGGAAGAAGAGAATACGCTGGTTGGCTGACGCAGCCTTGGTTCCGATGCGTTCGGTCCTCATCGCTGGCTGGCGATAGAAGGTGAAGGCGCCATAGGCGCCGGTGGCGTCCTTGAATCTGGCAGCTTTAACGGTCAGCTTGCGGCCATCCTCGCGGGTGTAAGTCACCGTCTCCGAGCCGAGGAAGCAATATTCCTTCAGCACCGCAGGATAGGCGGCATCAGCCTGTGCAGCGTCATTGGTTGTCTGCGCCGGGCCTGACGCCGTCCAGCCGGCGAAGGACTTGGGGAGATTGTCAGCAAAGACAGCGCTCGTTAACGACAAACAAACGACAACGGTGATAAAGGCAGATTTCATGGAACAGCGGTGCTGCTGGGCACGCCGAAACTCCCACAGATTAGACTACTGCGCTGGAGGCAAAGTTTCCAGGAGGTGTCAGCCTTGGCTGATAGCTGACAGTCGATGGCCGATAGCTGGACTTACTCGTCCTTTGCCTTGCCCATCTTCGACGCCACTTTCACGCCGCTGAGCCCATCGACATAATGGGCGATTCCTTTGTACAGCGATTCGGCGATCTTCTCCCGATACTCGGGCGTTTCCAGCTTGGCGGCGTCGGTGGGATTGGAGACGAAGGAAATCTCCGCCAGGATGCTGGGCATATTGGCGCCGATCAGCACCACGAAGGGCGCTTTCTTAACGCCGCGGTCGCGGAGCGTGCTGTGCCGCGTGGCAAGCCCGTTGTAGAGCGACTGCTGAACGTCGGTCGCCAGCTCACGCGATTCCTCGATCTTGTCTTTCAAGGTGATCTTCTTCACCAGGTCCTGAAGCTCGTAGATCGACTTCTCAGACACCGCGTTTTCGCGCGCCGCGACTTCCAGGGCGTCCGGGTTCGAGGTGAAGTTGAGGTAGTAGGTCTCGATCCCGCGGGCACTGGGATCATGGCTGGAATTGGCGTGGATCGAGATGAACAAATCGGCCTGGTGCTCGTTGGCAATCGCGGTGCGGGTTTCGAGCGGGATGAACGTATCGTCGTCGCGCGTGAAGATGACGTCCGCCCCCAGGCGGGTTTCCAACAGCCGGCCCAGTCGCAACGCGACATCCAGCACCAGGTCCTTTTCCATCAGGCCGTTCGGACCGATGGTGCCAGTGTCGTGACCGCCATGACCGGCGTCCACCACGATGCGGCCGATCTTCAGACCCAGGGCCCGGGTTAGACTGCGCTCCCCTGCCGAGGTCGGTACGGCTTCATGCGAGGATGGCACATCCGCCGATGCTGTCTTGGCGCCCTTCTTAGCCGCCTTGGTGCGGGGTGCAACCGCAACCGCAGTCGGAGCGCTCGTGGGCTGAGTCGTAGCCTTCAACTCAGAGATCTGGCTACCGACAGGAGGCGATGAGGGAGCGTTGTCTGTGCTTGTGCTGCTGCTTGTCCCGCCAGAATCCGACTTATCGCTGGGCTTATCCGCAGGAGCGGAATCTTTCGAATTTGCCGCAGGGGGTGTGACGGGCGTCGCATCGTCATCCTCGTCCACGATGACTTTGCGGGCAGAAGTGCTGGACGGCGCCTTGCGGGAGGACTTGGTGCCCGGCGCTGGCGTAGAGGGGGAAGCACCATCGCCGCTATCGTTGGCCTTGCTGGCCGCCGAAGCCGCTTTTTGCTTGGAAGCCGCGCCGGTTGGCGCTCCTGAAGCCGGAGCGGTGCTCCAAGTCGCAGTCGAAGAGGGGCCCTTCGCCGTCCCCGACGGGGCAAAGTCGTCCTCGTCGGCTGCCACCGGAGCGTGAGCTTTCGCCACCTGGGTTTGCGTCTGGCGCCCGTGGATGTCAATGATGAGCCGATACGGATTGGGTAACAGGAACGCGGAGTAGTCGGAGACATCGGCGACTTCCAGCACAATTCGCGAAGCCCCGGGCTGATACTGGGCAACGCGGATCTTCTTCAGGAAGCCGTCCTGCACATCAAAGCTCTTGCCAACCAATACTGACGCCAGCTTGGTGTCGGGCAGGTCGAAGAAGATTCGGTCGGGGTTGGAGACACGTCCCGCCTCGTATTTCACCTCGCGGTCCACGTCGATGGCCACGCGGGTGTAATCCGGGGTTGACCAGTGACGGATGCCGGTCACCGTCGAGAGCCCGCTCTTCTGCAGCGCTGCCGGCTGGGCAACAGCTTGTCCGGCCGCCGAAGACGGCTGACTGCGTGCCTCTTCTACTGGCTTTTTGGCCGGCTTGGGATGGTTCAGCTCGGCCAGGGCCTTCTTCGCTTCGGGAGCCAAAGAGTTGCGCGGATAGTGCGAAAGGAAGTCCTCGAATGTCTTGCGAGCGGCATTCTCGTCGCCGAGGTCTTCCTTGTAAATCTGTCCGATGGTGAACAACGCCTGGAAGCGGTACTTGCTGCCGGGATATTCGCGCCGCAGAAATTCGTACTCCTGGATGGCCGCGTTCAGGTCCTTGTCACCAGGCTGGAATTGGCGGCCCATCTCAGCCAGCAGCTCGGCGACAGCGACCACGCTGGCATCGGCTTTGCTGGAGTCGGGCGCTACGTAATACACCTTGCGATAGGCGTCGGCAACCTTCTGATAATCGCGGCGGGCTCGCTCTTCTTCCGGACGCCCGTTCAGCGCCTCGCGCATTTGCTCCGCTTTGTCGAATTGGTCGCGGGCCTTCTGCTTACGTGCAGCGCTATTGCTGGCGAACCCATGTGGACCGACGCCCAGAAGCATGACGAACAGTGCAAGGACGGCGACTGACCCAAGGCCGGGGCGTGTTTTGGGCGAGGAATAGCTGTGCGCGGAGCTTATTCCCGCATTTGACTGGGTCAGCTTCGGCATCAGCGCGGGTTTGCGAAGGCTTCCTGGCATACGTCGCACGCGTAGCGCAGCGACGAGGAAGCGCAATCCGGCGAAGACTTTTTCGTCCAGAGCAACTTGATTATAGGTGTCGCCCGACTGCCGACAAGTGGCGAAAGAAACACGGAATCAGGAGAGTGACCCCCGGGAGTCAGCCCGTTGAACCGCTATCACCCGGGGAGTTTTCTGATCCAGCTTCTTCGCCACCGGGGCGTGGATACGCAATCTCCAGCTTTGCGCCGGTAAGGGTGGCGAACAGGCGCTCGAATTCGTAGAGATCGGCAAAGGCAACGCGTATGTGGCCCTTGCCCCGGTTCTCGGTGACGGCCACCCGCGCAGCCAATTTCTCACCGATTTGATCCGCAGCCATGCGCAGCTTCGGACGCAGGTAGCGGCCGGGTATAACGGTCGGGTCGGCATCCGGTGGGCCCAGGAATTCCGCAATCAACTCTTCCGCCTTGCGGACCGGCAGGGGCGCGATCTTCCGCGCGAACTCCAGCAACAGCGATCCCTCAAAACTCGACAGCGGCAGCAGCACCTTGGCGTGGCCCAGGCTGAGCCTGCCCTCGCGTATCATCTCCTGCACTCCGCGTGGAAACTGCAAAAGACGCAGGAAACTGCCCACTGCGGCCCGGCTCTTTCCCGTCCGCTCTGCAATCTGCTCCTGGGTAAAGCCGAACTCCTCGGCCAGGCGGCTGAAGCCCTGCGCCTGGTCCAAGGGGTTAACGTCTTCGCGCTGCAGGTTCTCGATGATGGTTATGGCTGCGGCCTGCGAGTCGGTGACCTGGCGCACCACCGCGGGAATCTTGTAGACCCCGGCCAGGTAGCAGGCCTTGACGCGGCGCTCGCCGGCGATGACCTGATAGCGCCCGCTGCCGTTGGCGCGCACCACGATGGGCTCCAGCAGCCCGATGTCCTTGATAGAGTCCGCCAGCTCCTGGAGCGAGCTTTCATCCAGCCCGGTGCGCGTCTGGTAGGGATTAGCGTCGAGGCTGTCGAGCGGGATTTCCAGCACGGCGTCGGACTTGGTGACGGTGCCGCCGCCAGGGATGAGCGGGTCTTGAGGAAACTGGCGCGGCGGAAGCAGCGTCGTCAGCCATTCATCGCGTGGTTTGCCATTGCGTGACATAGTTGCAGTAGGTGCGGGCGCCCCACCCGAGCTTCCTTTGCTCGGGTGGAGAATTCCCGACAAAGAAGAAATATACGATGCCCACGACAGAGTAAGCTGTGATGTACGTCACCGATGTGGGGTTATAGTATGGCATTAAAGTGGTGGAAGGGGTTGCCAGGCTCCGAAGGTTCTATGGCGCTCAACACTCAACAAATAGGCCCAACCTGACGGCTGACAGCTGATAGCTGACGGCTGATATCCTTGTGAAATCAATGCCCACCAAACTGGAAGAGATCATCGCTGCCACTCGCCAACGAGTCGCCGCCACACGCGCGTCAGCCAATCTGCGGGCGCTGACCGCGGCCGCGGAGCGGCACCAGCCGCGCGGGTTTCGCGAGGGTCTCCGGCGGGCTGCGAAATCCGGCATCGCCGTCATCGCCGAGCTTAAGAAAGCATCACCCTCCAAGGGCTTGATCCGCGAAGACTTTCCTGTAGCCGACCTGGCGCGCGAGTTGGAAAACGCTGGCGCAGCGGCGCTGTCGGTCCTCACCGACGAGCAGTTCTTTCAGGGTTCACTCCAGAATCTGGAGCTCGCATCCCAAGCTACCCAGCTTCCGTGCCTGCGGAAAGACTTCATCGTCGACGAGTTCCAACTGCTGCAGGCCTGTGCGCACCGCGCCGACGCTGCACTGCTAATCGTGGCTGCGCTTAGCCAGACGGAACTGGTGGACCTGTACCGCCGAGCGGGCGAGCTCCAGCTCGACGTTCTGTGCGAGGTCCACGACGCCGAAGAGCTGCAACGCGCCCTCGACGCCGGATGCTCGACGATTGGAGTCAACAACCGCAACCTGCACACGTTTCAGGTCGATCTCAACACCTCGCTACGCTTGGCCGAGATGATGCCGCCTGACGTAGTGAAAGTCGCCGAGAGCGGAATCGTGAGCGGCGATGACATCGCCCGGCTTCGACACGCCGGCTTCGACACCTTCCTCATCGGCGAGTCCCTGATGCGCGCCCCCTGCCCCGGCGAGGCATTGCGGGAGCTGCTGGCGCAGGCGGTCGCGGCTCGATGACGTGGGTGAAGATATGCGCCACGACGAACCTGGCCGACGCGCAGGCCAGCGTGGTCGCCGGAGCGAGTGCGTTGGGCTTCATCTTCGCACCGAGTACGCGTCAGATCGAGGTCCGCACAGCGGCGGGGATCATAAAGGCGCTCCCGGCTAAGGTCGAAAAAATCGGCGTGTTCGTGAATGAGACGCCGGAGCGCATGGCGGAGATTGCGCAAGAGGCGGGGTTAACGGGAGTGCAGTTGCACGGCGACGAGCCTGCCTCTCAGTTGGCGGTGTATCGCCAGATGCTCGGCAGCCGCAAGCTGATTAGGACACTGCAGGCGCGCGAGCTGCTGACGGAAAGTGGCGATGGTCGGCTTGCGGATTATCTCAATGCGCACGAATGGATTGACGCCGTCCTGCTGGACTCGGGCCGGCCCGAGCAACGCGGCGGAACGGGTATGCCGTTCGACTGGCAATCGGCGCTGCCCATCGTAAGTAGAATCAAGGCTGTGTTTCCCGTGATCATCGCCGGCGGGCTGACCGCCGAGAACGTGGCTGAGGCGATCCGGATGTTCGAGCCCTGGGGCGTGGATGTGGTCTCCGGCGTGGAGCGCGAGCCGGGCTGGAAAGACGATGTCAAGTTACGAAGCTTCGTGGCAGCGGTCCGGCAGGGTGAACGGGTGGCCAAACCGGCTTGAGAAAACCATGGAAGAACTGAGCAGAGACGTTCAAAATGTCACTCCCGTGAAAGAAAGCACACCGCGCAAGCGCGTGCGCGCCGTCCCCGGCCGCTTTGGTTCCTACGGGGGACGCTACGTCCCCGAGACGCTGATGGCGGCGTTGCAGGAGCTGGAGTCGGCTTACGCGCAGGCGCGCAAGGACAAGTCATTCCGCGACGAGTACCACCGCCTGCTGGCCGACTTCGCCGGACGTCCGACGCCGCTGTTTCTGGCGGAGCGGCTGACGCGCGAGCTGGGCGGGGCGAAGATCTACCTGAAACGGGAAGACCTGCTGCACACCGGCGCGCACAAGATCAACAACTGCATCGGGCAGGCGCTGCTGGCGCGGCGCATGGGCAAACACCGCATCATCGCCGAGACCGGCGCCGGCCAGCACGGCGTCGCCACCGCCACCGTGTGCGCGCTGTTTGGCATGGAGTGCGTCGTATACATGGGCACAGAAGACATGCGGCGGCAGGAGCTGAACGTCTTTCGCATGCGGCTGCTGGGCGCCGAGGTGCGCGGCGTGGAATCGGGCTCGCGCACCCTGAAGGACGCCATCAACGAAGCCATGCGCGACTGGGTGACCAACGTTCGCACCACGCATTACCTGCTGGGCAGCGTGCTGGGTGCGCATCCTTATCCGACCATGGTGCGCGACTTCCATCGCGTCATCGGCCAGGAAGCGCGCCGGCAGGTGCTGAAAGCGGAGGGTCGGCTGCCGACGGCGGTGATTGCTTGCGTTGGTGGCGGGTCGAATGCCATTGGCATCTTTTGGGAATTTGTCAAGGACGATGTCAAGCTGATTGGCGTCTTTTGTTATTTTGAAATGGACTTTTAAATGTTTTTGGGGGTCGTGGGGGGGGGGGGGGGCCATGCGCTCGGCGAGCATGCTGCGCGCTTTGATGGCGGCGGTCCCGGCGTGTTGCAGGGAACTTACTCCTATGTACTGCAGAACCAGGCCGGGCAGATCGCCACGACGCATTCGGTCTCAGCCGGACTGGACTACCCGGCGATTGGGCCGGAGCACGCCTGGCTGCACGATCAGGGACGCGCGGAATATGTCTCAGCCAGCGACCAGGAGGCGCTCGACGCTTGCCGAACGCTGGCGCGGTTGGAGGGAATCATCCCCGCGCTGGAGTCGGCGCATGCTGTCGCCGATGTGATGAAGCGCGCGCCCAAGATGGCGGCGTCGGACATCGTCATCACAAACATCTCCGGCCGGGGTGACAAGGACATTGGGATACTGCGGGAGAACCTAGCTTTATAGCGCGTGAGCCTGGGCATCGTCTGTAAGTTGTTGATCAGTGCTCCACGTGGAGCAATCGGCACTAACGTGTGGTTACGGCCACGATTACGGTCGTATACACGTTCGTGCGCTTAATTCCCGAATCGGGTCGCATCTGACGACACATTAAGGAACAAGACACCACGTCATTAAGACAAGAGGCCATAAGAGGCATCATTGGCTATTCACTTCAAGAAGCGACCCGGACTCGTGGCCTACATCACCTGCGGCGATCCGGACCTCGAGACCTCGCACGAGGTGGCGCTGGCGGCGATTCAAGCCGGAGCCGAGGTCATCGAGTTGGGCGTGCCATTCAGCGATCCCGTCGCGGACGGCCCGGTGATTCAGCGGGCGAGCGAGCGCGCGCTGAAGCATGGCACGACCCTCAGCGGAGTGCTTACCGTGGCCAGGCAGCTTCGCCAGCAATCAGAGGCCGGGCTCATCATCTTTTCGTACCTCAATCCCCTCCTGCAGTTTGGGCTGGAGAAGTTCTGCGCTGCCGCGGCCGAGTCCGGCGTTGACGGCGCCCTGGTCACCGATCTTCCGGTAGAAGAGGCCGGCGAGTATCTGAAGGTCATGAAGGCGCACAAGCTGGCGCCGGTATTTCTGGCCGCGCCGACCAGCACGCAGCAGCGCCTGCGCGACGTGGGGAAACGCTCGCGCGGATTCGTGTATGCGATCTCGCGCACCGGCATCACCGGTACGCGCCAGGAACTGGCAGACGATGCCCGCGCGCTGGTCGAACGGCTCCGCGCGCACACGAAGCTGCCGATCGCCGTCGGCTTTGGGGTCTCGACCCCGGAGCAGTTCGCCGAGGTCGGGACGTTCGCCGATGCAGCCGTCGTCGGCAGCGCAATCGTACAGCGAATCGAGGAGAATCCAGGGCGCGAGGCGACGGCTGTATCAGAATTCCTGGCGTCGCTCACTGGAGCAGTGGTTAGTGGATAGTGGATGGTGGATAGTTTTTTGGTTGCAATAGTTGTTGATTGCTCAGAACCAGGAGCTAAAGGCTGACCGTGAAGAGCAAGCTTTGGCTGATAGCTGATGGCTGAGAGCTAAGGGCTGACAGCTACCAACGAGAGCGAATGGCGGACCATGGACATCGCGGAGTGGCGCAGGAAGATTGACGATCTGGACCGCAGGCTGGTGCAGTTGCTGAACGAGAGGGCCCAGTGCGCCCACGAGATCGGCAAGCTGAAGCGCAACTCGGGCATGCCCATCTACGAGCCGGACCGCGAGAAGGTCATCTTCGATAACATCAGGCAGGAGAACCAGGGACCGCTGTCGGATGTGCAGTTGCGCATGGTTTACGAGCGGCTGGTGGACGTGATGCGGCAAATCCAGCGCGAAGAGATGGCGCCGGAGGCGCGAAGCGAAGGAGAAATCACGGAACTTGAACCGAATGATTGAAGGAGGTTGTCGGTTTAGCAACCGGCGCTCGGTGTTTTCGTGTCGGAAATCAGCAGTTTGTCGCATATGTAACATGTTTGCTCCGTCACATTTTCGGCACTATAGGGGTCCTTCGACTCGCCCGCATCCGCCAGGGCAGACGCGGGCTCGCTCCGGATGACACCCGAGGGTTGTTTAGCGAATAGCGAAAGGCGAACAGCGAAGAGCGACCATGATCGTTGCCATGCTTGAATCCGCGGGCGAAGACCAGATCCAGGGCGTCATTGACCACCTGGTGAAGATGGGCTTCGAGGTACACCGCTCGACCGGCGCGCGCCAGACCGTGCTGGGCGCGGTGGGCCGTCGCATTGACTTCGACATTCGCGACATCGAAGTGCTTCCCGGCGTACACCATGTGCACAGGATCAGTGCGCCCTACAAGCTGGTGGGGCGCAGCTTTCGACCAGAAGGCACCACCATCAAGCTGCCCAACGGATTGGAGATTGGCGGCAAAGAGGTCGTCGTGATGGCCGGGCCGTGCTCGGTCGAGTCGAAGGAACAGATATTCACCGCCGCCGACCTGGTCAGCAAGGCCGGCGCAAAGGTCCTGCGGGGCGGGGCGTTCAAGCCGCGCAGCTCGCCTTATACATTCCAGGGACTCGGGCTGGAGGCGCTCAAGCTGTTGCGCGAAGCCGGCGACCGCCATGGGCTGATGGTGGTCAGCGAGGTCATGGAGATCTCGCAGATCGAGCTGATGTTGCCGTATGTTGACATCTTCCAGGTGGGGGCGCGCAACATGCAGAACTTCAACCTGCTGCGCGAGCTGGGCAAAGCCCGCAAGCCGGTGCTGCTGAAGCGCGGCATCGCCGCCACCATCGAAGAGCTGCTGCTGTCGGCGGAATACATCATGTCCGGGGGCAACTATCAGGTCATCCTGTGTGAGCGCGGCATTCGCACCTTCGAGACCTACACGCGCAACACGCTCGACATTTCGGCGATTCCGATTGTGCACAAGCTCTCGCACCTGCCCATCACGTCTGACCCTTCCCACGGAACAGGCCTGCGCGACAAGGTTGCTCCGATGGCGTGCGCGTCCATCGCGGCGGGCGCCGATGCGTTGCTGATTGAGGTGCATCCTTCGCCCGACAATGCGCTGTCCGACGGCGCGCAGTCGCTCTTTCCAGAGCAATTCTCTGAGCTGATGCAACAATTGCGCATGATCGCGCCGGCGGTGGGAAGGACGATCGGGTGATCAGGGAACTCGTCGCAGAAAGAAAAAATCAACCGCGGATTGGCACGGATGAACACGGATCACAAAGACATTCTGTTCGATAGATCCGTGTTGATCCGTTAAAATCTGCGGTTCAAGTGTTTTCCTATGGCCATTCGTCAAATCACGATTGTAGGAACGGGCCTGATTGGCGGCTCCCTGGGACTTGCCCTTCGCGAACGGGGGTTCGATGGCACAGTCATCGGGTGCGACAAGCCTGAGGTGGTGGAGATGGCCGTGACCCGCGGCGCGGTTGATCGCGGCGCGAGCGACATCAAGGAAGCTACCCGGGACAGCGACGTTGTGGTGTTTGCCACGCCAGTTAGAGTGAGTTTTTCGCTGTTGGAAAAGCTTGCACCGGCTCTTCCACCCGACACGCTCTTCACCGATACAGGCAGCACCAAGGGTGAGTTGGTGGAATTCGTCCGCCTGCTGCTTGGCGAGTCCGCGGGCGAGCGCATGCTGCCCGGGCATCCCATGGCGGGCAAGGAACAGGGCGGCATCGAGAACGCCGATGGGGAGTTGTTTCGCGATGCCGCATGGCTGGTTACGCCGATCCGCGCCCATCAGACCTACACCGCCCGGCAGTTGGAGTACCTTGACCTGCTGAGGTCCATCGGGGCGCGCGTAGTGGCCATTGAGCCGGAGCGCCATGACCGGTTGTGCGCCTGGATCAGCGAACTGCCGCAGATGATTTCCACGGCGCTGGCGTCGCTGCTGCACGATGAACTCCATGCGGACCGGGAAGCTGCACAGATCGGTGGCCGGGCATTGTGCGACATGACCCGGATTGCGCGCAGCCCCTTTTCGATGTGGGGCGACATCGCGATGACCAACACGGTAAACCTGGAGAAAGCCCTGCTGCGCTTCGAGCAGGAGATAGCACATTTGCGGGAGAACCTGCGCGGTCCGGGGCTGAGAGAAATGTTCGAGAATGCGAACGAGTTTGGGAAAGGCAGTAGTCAGTAGTCGGTTGTCAGTTCTGGAAGCCTTTTGGAGCAAAATAGGGGTCCTTCGCTCCGCACGAGTCCGCTACCCGGCCTCGCGCTCCGCTTGATTTCATGACGACGTTGGCTCCGACCGAGTAAGTTGGTGTTGTCAAAAGCCAAGGTTCGGGGAAGGAG